>Ga0129309_1000233_pt1 | contig 49436 bp, 37 predicted proteins | sample L1105metagenome_FD_94439 | JGI IMG/M metagenome (GOLD analysis project Ga0129309, IMG submission 94439) | Ring-tailed lemur group fecal microbial communities from Wisconsin, USA - L1105 metagenome | ecosystem: Host-associated > Mammals > Digestive system > Large intestine > Fecal | place: USA...
GGCAAAAAGTCTGCTTTTTGCCTGAATGGGAGGCGCTGGGGTGGTTAAGTATGGAGGAAGAAAAGGTTTTACATGTAAATATGCTGGGCGGTTTTTCGATTGAGTACGAGGAGAAGCCGATATCCTTTGGAAAACGGAGCCAGAGCCGGTTTATGCAGCTATTTCAGATTCTGGTGCTTCGCCGGGAGGGTGTGTCCAAGGACAAGCTGATAGAGGCTTTATATGACTGGGAGGATATGGGAACCAAAAACAGCAGCTTGAACAATCTGATCTACCACATGCGCAGGCAGCTGGTGGCGGCCGGCCTTCCGGAAGAGGAATATGTGGAGGTTAAAAAGGGAATTTGCACCTGGAGCGGCAGTATGAAGCTGATTACAGATGTAAGCGAGTTTGAGGCTTTATATGAGAAAGCATGTCAGGCCGAAGCCTCTAAAGAAAAGGAAGCGCTTTTGACTCAGATGTGCGAATTATACCGCGGAGAGTTTTTGCCGCAGCTGGCCAATGAGACCTGGGTCATCGTGGAGAGTGTTCACCTTAAGAAAATCTATGAAGATTGTGTCCGCGAACTGGGCGGACTTTTGAAGGAAAAGCGGGAATACCTGAAAATGTACCGGATTTATTCGGCGGCAGCAGAGCTTTACCCCTTTGAAGAGTGGCAGATTTATCAGATTGACAGTCTGATGATGATGGAACGATATGAGGAAGCTTATGAGCTTTACAATGATACCGTGAAACGCTATTCGGAAGAGCTGGGCCTTCCGCCTTCCCAACAGATGCTGGATTCCTTCCAGGCAATGCGTGAAAAACTGATAAAGGTGGAGGAAAATTTCCATGAGATTCGGAAGCATCTGGAAGAGCATACAGAGCGAAAAGGGGCTTACTTTTGCGGGTACCCGAGCTTTGTAGATACGTACCGCGTACTCTGCCGTATGACAGATCGAATCGGCCAGAGTGTATTTCTGATGTGCTGTACCTTGAGCCAGCTGAAAAAAAGCAGAGAAAAACGGAACAGCCGTCAGGTCAATGCGTGGCTCAAGGAGGTAATCGGCAGCTGCGTGCGCCAGGGAGACCTCTTTACCCGATACAGCAAAAATCAATATTTGATTCTGCTCTTGGGCATGCATTGGGAAGACAGCGATATCATCATTGACCGCATCCGCAGCGGTTTCTTCAAAAACGAAGGAACAGCGGGTTATCATCTGGACTTTAGTGTCTCCAGCGCTTTGGGGCCCTTCTTTCCGCCGAACGAGGCGCAGAAAAATGGGATGCCGATAAATGGGATGGAGGCCGGAACGAAGAGAAAGGACGGGCAGATGTCTGAGGAGCGGCGGATTGGATGATGCTGCCTGGGAACGTTGTCCGGATGCCCCTGAGGGGCATTATGAAAAATGAATGGGTTTTGTAAACTCCTGTCAGGAACTAAAAGGATTCTTGGCGGGAGTTTTTATATAGGCAGAATATTTGACAGTAAACGCCCGGTCTGTTATACTCAATTCATCATTCACACGGCATTCTGCCAGTGAATCTTCTGGAATTTCTATTATTCCAATCGGCATATCGCCAAACATATCATTTTTATCAAATCAGCAGGAGGTATTTTATGAGTAATATTCAGAGAAAAAATGCCAACCGTTCCGGGGTGTCTGCCCATACTGCGCCGGAGAGGCTGCAAAAGGCCGATGGCATGGAGGAAACGGTCGGCGCATTGACTACACGGGAGGAGGTGATGAGGGAACTCCGGGGTGATCCGGAAAACTGGTCTGCCTTTCTGCGGCTTCCGGAACCGCTTCAGGAGGAGCTGGTGGAATATTGTATGGGAGTCAGGGGACTTCGTGTGACGTATGATGCTGTGTTTAAGGATATTTTCCATCCGGAGGTACATCCGGAGCGGCTGGAAGAGCTTCTGAGTATTTGGCTCGGCCAGGAGGTCCGAATTTTGCGGGCTTTGCCCAATGATTCCCTCCGTATGACGGAGGAGAGTTCACTTTTGATTATGGATTTATTGGTGGAACTGGAGGACGGCTCCCTTGTGAATGTGGAAATTCAGCGAGTAGGCTACCTGTTTCCCGGCGCACGCTGCGCCTGCTATTCCAGCGATTTGATCATGCGTCAGTATTCCCAGATTCGGGCTCAGAAGCGAAAAGAGGAGAAGCCATTTTCCTATCGGGATATCAAAAAGGTTTATACCATCGTACTATTTCAGAGAAGCACGCAGGAATTTCATGATTTTCCAAACGAATATATGCATTATGGAAAGCAGACCTTTAATACCGGTCTGGGGGTGGACATGCTGCAGGAATATTTGCTCATACCGCTTGACATTTTTCAGGCAATCCATCACAATAAACCTATAGAAGAGAAATCTGCGGCCTGGCTGCTTTTCATTGCATCGGATCAGATATGCGACATCCGGAGAATCATTGAGGCATATCCCGAATTCAAAGAGCTGTACCGCCAGGTATTCCGTTTTCGATATCAGAAAGGGGAGTTGATCAGTATGTATTCGGAAATACTCAGTGAGTTTGATGCAAATACCGTGCAGTATATGGTGGAACAGCAGCAGATGGAGTTGGAAAGGAAAGATGAGATTATAGAGAGGCAGAAGGAAGAGCTGGCGGAGGAAAGGGCGGAGGTTATGCGCCTGAGAGCTGAGCTCGAGGCTTTGAAACGGGATAGGCTATAATTTCACCATTAGAAAAAGAAATATAACAAGGACCTTCTGGAAAATGTCAAACTGGGCATATCCCTTCCGGAAGGTCCTTTATTGTGCAGGCAGAGAGCTAAAGCCATATTTGTATGCTCTTGCTGCAAAACCAAATGCAACGATTAGACTCGACGGGAATGATACAACCGGCATTACCGGAATTAGTTATTTATTTGATTCATAATTGACAGTTGAAAAGATGCTAAGCTGCGGCAGGAGAGCTGTGCTTAGCACCTTTTTTATTATGTATGTATCGTAGCCAGGCTACTCTTTACTGCTGCGGTTCTGGGCTAAGAGCCGGGTTTTGGGCCTTGGAACAGGCCGGGCTATCATTTCACCATTAGAAAATAGATTAATAGAGGAAACCCTTTTGGAAATGTTGAAATTTCTTATTTCATTTGAAAACAATTCCCTCAAAAAAGTCGCAAAAAAATTTAAAAGATTTGTTTGACCGGAGGAATTTGGGTTTTTGCGATAGAATTTGCGAATATCCATTTGCTATTATAGCACCATAAAATGAAAGGTGTGAGAATATGGCTGAGGAACTGAACCGAATTAACAGTTCTGCGCCCAGTGTAGTCAATGTGTGTATTGACTGCACTGGAGGCGGAAATCTAAGCGGGCGGCTATACCACAAGTATCAAAAAGATGCGGTTTTGTTTTCGTCCGTGACAATCCTGATTCGAGAGCTGGAAGCGCTCTTCGATTGGATTGATTTTCCCCAGTCATCGACAAGAGCAAGAAGCTTTGCTGACCGGGGGAGAAAAATTGAAAAGAAGGAGGCGGTGCAGGTGGCAGATACGAAAGACATTCTGGGGCATAAGGGAGACAAAGCAACCTTCGTCGTCCATGTCAGATACCGGCAGAATGCCACATGGCAGGGAGATGTCCTGTGGGCTGATAAACGGCAGAAGCTTCATTTTCGAAGTGCCCTGGAGCTCTTAAAGCTGATAGACAGCGCTCTGGATGAAGAAGAGGAGGAAGCACTCTGCAAAACAGAAACAACAGATGAGTGCGGAAATCTCGGAACATAATTCCTAAATAATATGTGCGGAACCATCCGCAGCAATATTTTAAAAATAGATTATAGAAAGAAGATTTGAAAATAAAGAGCAGTTGGGAGGATGAGGATTGGATATGAGAGGATATAAAGAGGAAAGGAGAAAAGAGGGAATGGCATCACGAATGAGACATTTTCTGCATGGCAGAGGGAGACGATTCTGTGCAGCTATAATGTGTGTAAGCCTGTTGGCTGGAAATGTGTTCACATCAATTGGAGCTTCTGTAACGGAAACAGCAGAATTTAAGATCGAACAGGAAGATCTTAAAGCCGCGCTTCAGAAAGCAGTAGACAAAAAAAGGACGGAAAAGGCAGAATTCGAATTTAAAGGTGAAGAAGCAGACCGCTATGCAGAATTGTTCGATACGGAAGACGGTACTCTATATAAGCTGTCGCCGGATGTATCGAAGGAAAATGGGAGCGGATTAAGCTTAAGCATTTATGCACGCCTTACCGATGAATTTGAAAAAGAAGATTCTGAGGATACATATGAAATCACGGGCGATGAGGAAATTATTTTCCTGCTGAAGAATGGCTCTGCCAAAGAGAAGAAGGCCGTGATTTATGTAGGCGATCAATGTACGGATGTAATCACTGTAGTTCCCGGAAGCTCTATTAAAGTAGAGGAAGAGACACCGGCTGACCTGCTGGAAGAGGAAACAGTGCCTGATGCAGATGAAATGGAAGATGGGGCCGGCACAGCACCGTCCGGAAACGGCGGAGACAGTTCAACTACCGGAGAGATTTCCGAGAGTGATGCATCAGACGAAAGCAATGCTGCCGATCCGACAGACGAAAGCAATGAAGGAGAAAAAGACTCCGATTCTAATATTATTGTAATCGAGCCGGATAAAACAAATCCGGAGGAGAAGAACGACGATGTTAAGGTTGATACAGATGTAGAGATTATAGATAAGAAAGAAGAAAACGAGAATACATCGGACAAAACAGCGGCAGGAGAAGAAAAAGACTCTGAAGATACTTCTGCATCAAATGGAACAGAGGCAGGTGCGGAGCAGTCTGATTCTACTTCCAAGCCGGAGGACAACAAGGCAGATGAGGCAGCAGATACTTCCGGAACAGAAAAGGAAGAAAATAAAACAACCGACACAGCCTCTGATGATAAGGCCGAAAACGAAAAGGCAGAACCGGAAAAGAAAAGTCATGATAATGCATCGGATGACAATTCCGACACGAAGTCAGACGATAGTTCAGATGCCGGAGAGGAAAAAATTGCAGCAGCCATTTCCGAACATTATGTTGTCCGTGTGGCAGCTGTGAATAAAGAGGAAGAGGAAGCATCTCCTTCAGATGCGCTGCCTGAGAAGAGCGAGACAGAAGAAAACGAAGCTGACGAAGTGGAGAAGATAGAAGAAGAGGACGAAGAGGATGAAGAGGAAGCATCTCCGTCCGAGGCTACCCCGTCGGAGCTCTACTTCGATATGGAGGGTGAGATTCTGGAGGCCGTCCGCTTAGGCGATAACGGTGTAGTTGCATTCGTCACCACCGCCGATGCCTTAGGCCTGGATGACATCATCTATAAAGTAGAGTTAGATAAAGTAACCGTTCGTGTCGCAGCCGACCGCGGCGTACTGCCGGAGAACGTAACCCTGGCAGTGGATGAGCTTCTGCCGGAGGGCGATACCGCAGCGAAGTACGAAGAGGCGGAAACCGCACTGAAAGAAGCAGGCACCGAGTACAGCGGCATGATGGCGCTGGATATCCGGTTCTTAGATGAGAATGAGGCTGAGGTAGAGCCCAATGGAAACGTAAAGGTTTCCATCAAGATGAACCAGGAAGTGCTGCCGGAGGAGGTTGCACCGGAGGCCATCGCTGTACAGCACTTAAGGGAAGAAGAAGGCGGTATCAAGGTGGAGACCGTAGCCGATGTTACGGAGGAGACCCAGGGTACGATCGCTGTACAGGAAGAAGAGGGTGCAGTTGCGGCTCACTTCGAGGTAGAGAGCTTCTCTAGTTTTACGATTACCTGGAAACATAATGTTAATTTGAATACTGAATATAAAGTTGAATTTTATCAAAATCAATATAACACCGGGAAAGCAGATACTTTACTTGGAACAGTGGATGGCTTAAAGGTGAAAGATGGTATCGTATCCATTCCGGTGGGAAATATTAGACCGAGTAATGAAACCATAGAGGATAAAAATGGTAATATTTATAAATTCTATGGATGGTCGACAAATTATAACGCAAATTATACGGCGGGTGATTTTATTTATGATGAGGAGATCATCGAATTAACCCCAAATGATGCTGCAAGTACTGACAGTGTGACAAGGTTATATGCAATTTGGGGAGTAAATGCTAGGTTTGATAAAGCAGTAAAATTCTATGTTAGATTAGATGGTGTTATCCCCAATGAGCCTTCCAAATATCCACCAAGTGCTTATACAAAGGCAATTGTGGCAAAGGATAGCAATGGAAAGGACACAAATGATGTGTTGGTAGAATATAAGCACATCTATAATGATGAGGAAGCTGTTGCAAAAAATATCAAAGTCGAACCAAGCCAGTCAGATATTCAGAGTGCATTGCTCGCTGCAAAAGTGTCTTACAATCCTGATAAGCAGGAAATAATATGGTATGTTGTAAAGTATGAAGAGGGGGATGGTTTTTGGCATGTAGATGGAGTTTTGCGAGATAAAACAAAATGGAATCTTAGATATGATGCTAATTGCAGTACTCCGGTAGAAAATATTATTCCAAACTTGCAGTATTCAACAGAAAAAAGCGCAACAGTACACAATACTGTTGAACCTGGAAAAACGACACAAGTTGCAGCTAAGCCAGTTCGTTCGGGATATTACTTTAGGGGCTGGAATACGAAGCAAGATGGAACGGGAGATGCTTATCAGGATGGAGATAAGATAGGTCCAGGTAAAGCCAATGAAACAATTATTCTATATGCACAATGGCAAAGAAAAACGGATATTTTAACAGTCACTAAAGTATGGGTAGATAATAATAATGCGACGAAGATGAGACCCGGAATAATCAACTTGACTATAAGTGGAGTATCGACTGAGGGGGCCAAAAAGACTGAGGTAGTTACGTTGACTTCCGAGAATGTAATGAATGGCGATAGTAATACTTGGAGCAAACAAATCACATTGCCTCAGACAGATGATAATGGAAATGCCTATGTATATACTGTAAGTGAGCCAGTTGTTCCAGAGGGATATCAATCAGCCGTAAATGGTTTTACTGTTACCAATACGTTGGAGAATAGGACAATAACTGTTCAAAAGAAGGTAGAAGGTAACATGGGAGACAAAACAACGAAGTTTAACTTTACTTACAAAATTGAAAATGGTACTGCAATTTCGTTTGCGTTATGCGATGGAGAAAGTTACTTAATTTCAAATGTACCATATGGTGCACAAATTACAATTAATGAACTTAATGATACTTATAGTTCTGGATATAAAACATCATTTAAGATTGGGAAGGAGCAGGCAAAAGAGGTAGAGGACGCAGACCGCGTTTGCGAGATATCAAAGGTGACAGCAGATATGGCAGTGCTTTGCATTAATAATAAAAATATTGATTCACCGCCCACTGGCCTCTTCACCACCAACACCCCATACCTACTGATGTTAGCCTTCGCCCTTTGCAGCATGGCAGCAGCGTTCTTCTATAAGAGAAGAGCCAGCAGAGTTTAAACGACGGGAGTCAGCCGATGTCAGCAAGAAATATGGAAGATTTAACAGAGGTATTTAAGACGCTCCGCTTTAAGAAGACCCTCTTCGGAGGCGTAGCAGAGAAGGATGTCTGGAAGAAACTGGATATGCTTCAAAAAGAGTATCGCTCCGCTTATGAAATGCAGCAGGAGAGATACGAGGCACGTCTGCAGGAACGGGACGCAGAAATCGCTTCGCTTCGGGCCAAGCTTTCCGAGGAATCTGCCCATGAGTAGACAGAAAAAAGAAAAAAACAAACAAGTGCCGACGCCGGAGCTGATTATCCGCTCCCGGCTGCGTCGGCTGGCGGATAAGGAAGAGATAACGTCCTTCCTCTCCAAGTTAATCATGATGGTGATTCTGATGTGGGTGCTCTTCGGAGTGGTGTTCGGAATTACCTCTATGAAAAATAACGACATGTCGCCGCGGATGAGCTCCGGAGACCTGCTGCTGTACTATCGTTTGGAAGACACCTTCCGCTCTCAGGATGTGGTGGTATTTGAAAAAGAGGGAAAGCAGTACGTCGGACGAATCATTGCCAGAAACGGCGAGACGGTGGAAATCACCGAGGATTCTCATGTAAAGGTCAATGGAAGTACGGTGGTAGAGACAGATATCTTCTACACCACCTCCAGATACGGAGACGAAGTAACCTATCCGGTAGAACTGACCGATACCCAGTATTTTGTCCTGTGTGATTACCGGAACGGAGCCAAAGACAGCCGGTACTTCGGCGCAGTGGAGAAAAGCGAGATCAAAGGAAAGGTACTTACCGTCATCCGCCGAAGAGGCTTATAGCCAACAGAACAACCCAATAGAAAATGTTATCGCAGGCAGAGCCGCGATGATATAAATTTTAATCAAATGAAAGAGAGGAAACAATTTATGAAGATGAGCAAGAAGTTACGCGCGATCGCATCAGCAGCATTAATCAGCGCAATGGTGATGTCTATGAATGGCATGAGCGCACTGGCAGCAGAGACATCTACTGAAACTGTTACTATCACAAAAAAATTGGAGAAACCGGAGAATGTACTTGCTCCAGCAACTACATTTGAATTTAATGTAGAATATGTTGGTGAAACTTCCAAGACTGTGTTAACTGAGAAACAGATTGATGCAGCCAAAAGAGGTGTTTCTTTCAAGGATAATAAAAATACAATTGTATCTACTCCGTCGGAAGCCCAGATGGGATTGACTACGTTGCTTTATGATGAAAAACCGGAATTGGTGGTTGATATTAGTAAGTATTCTGTTCCAGGTGTATATCGTTATAAAGTAACTGAGACGGACAATGGATACGAAGGTATGAAATATGATACGGACTTGAGATATTTTGATGTAGCGATTGGCTATAAAGAAAATGAGACTAAACTTTCTGTATTGTATGAGATGTTTGTGAATGAAGCTGGTACTGCAAAAGCTGATGCAACGTTCAACAACCAGTACGGTGCAGGGAAGATGACGGGCGCGTTAAATAATTTGGTTGTTACTAAGAGAGTAAGCGGCAATCAGGTAGAGAATGGGAAAAAGTATGAATTTACTATCACAATGTCTGATATGGCAACGGGCGAAGAGTTCGGCGTTATGCTTCCTAATGGAACTAAAACTAAGACAACAAATGGAGCTATAACAGTTGAATTAGGAAAAGATGAGAGCGTGACGATTTATGGCCTTTCTGAGAATGACAAGTATGTTGTAACCGAGAGAGATTATAAAGATCAGGGATACACAACAACCTTTAATATTGTAGGGAATGATAGTATAACTTCAATTGAGGCTTCTGAGAACGATGAGGATGGTAAGGCTATCCATACTACAACGACAGGAGACGCCCGTACACTTAAAACATCAGAAGATAGTAAAGCAGTTGAGGTAAATACCGTTGAATTTACCAATACGAAGAATGTGACCACCCCGACCGGTATCGTAATGAGCTTCGCACCGTATGCTCTGGTTCTGTTACTGGCAGGCGTATTTGGTGTAATGTTCCTTCGCAAGAAAAGAGAAGAGTTCTAATCTTACATAATCGAGATAAATTAGAGCAATTCCGGATATTTTAAGTAACATAAGAAACAAAGCAGTATAAGAATCCGCCGGGGAACCGGCGGATGGGAGGTTGAGCAGAGTGGAAGTAGCGGTTCGTATGGCGAGAGTTGGCAATTACATACTTGGCGTAATCGCGGCGATTATGATTGTCCTGATGTGCGCCTACGGAGGCTACTCCCTCTGGGATAACTACATGATTAATCAGGGGGCGTTTCTGGGCAGCGACCTCCTAAGCTACAAGCCGACACCGGAGATGGGTGGGGAGAATTACTCCTTAGAGGAGCTGATGGCTCTTAATCCCGACACCCGCGGCTGGCTGACCATTGACAACACCCATATCGACTACCCGGTAGTGCAGGGCGAGGACGATATGGATTACATTAACACCGACGTGTTCGGAGAATTTTCCCTGTCCGGCTCGATTTTCCTATCCTGCCTGGACAGCCCTGATTTTTCCGACCATTATAACCTTATCTATGGCCATCACATGGATAACGGAGGCATGTTCGGTGATGTGATGGAATTTCTGGATGAAGACTACTTCGCGTCCCATCAGACGGGAACCTTGTATCTTCCCCATGAAACCTATGGAATCACCCTGTTTGCCTGCATCGAGGCAGACGGATACGACCAGCTGATTTACCGGCCCGGAAGGGAATGTACAGATATGCAGGCATTGCTTGACTATCTGAAAACTTCCTCCACGCAGTACCGGGATATCGGAGTGACGGCCGGAGATCAGATTATCGGCATGTCCACCTGTGTGGACGCGGTAACAAATGGAAGGGCCATTTTGTTTGGCCGGTTAGAGAAAGGGGAGTAACTGGCCGTAAAGGCTGGAAACTCAAAATAGCACACAAGGAGGTGCAAGGAAATAATATGTGTTTAAAGCTTAGAAATTTACTGTTTCACACGCTCATTCCGGCTGTGCTTGCGGTTATGCTGCTTCCGATGACGGCGTTCGCACAAAGAACGCCCTGTGTAGCCACCATTCCGGTGGAGGTGCAGGTATCCGGAAGTGATGTGCCATCTGACGCCAGATACAAATTGGTGCTGGAACCTGTTACCCAGGGAGCGCCGATGCCGGAAGTGACAGAACTCACAGTGAGCGGCGGAGAAAAGGCAGGCTTCGGCCCCATCAGCTATACGGTGCCGAATGATTATCAGTATCGGCTTTATCAGAAATCTGAGGAAAAAGATCATTTCACCTATGACCGGAAAGTCTACACTGTGACAGTCCGCATCGTAAATGGAAACGATGGAGAACTGAATGCAGAGATCTGGGGAGTAACAGATGAGACCGGCGCACAAAAAGCAAGCAGCTTTGTATTCGGAAATACCTATGCGAAGCCAAGTACCCCCGGCGGAAAACCGGGCAGCGGAGGAGGCGGCGGTTCCTCCAGCGGCGGACGCAAGACCGGAGACGGTTTAACCAATATTACCGACGCAGAAACACCGCTTGGAGGCATGATCACAGATATGATCCCAGATAGCCTGGTACCGCTTGCAGGTCTTCCAAAGACCGGCGACGCAACCAACCTGGCACTCTGGATACTGCTGATGGCAGTTTCAGGCTGCGGCCTTGTCATGTCTGTAGTATTCCGCAGACGTACATGCGAAGCGTAAAATAGAAGGATGGGACAGCTGAGAGGCCGCCCCATCTTTTTGTCTCACAGGAAATATGTCAGAAGATGCACGCAGACAGAAGCGGAAAATAGAAAGCGGAAAATAGAAAGCAGAAAAATAGAAAGCGGAAGATAGGAAAAGGAAGATAGGAAAAGGAAGATAGGAAGAGAAAGAATGGACGATCAACTGAAAAAGAAAAGCCGAAAACGCCTTCGGTGGAATATTATCATATTTCTGTGCCTGATTGTATTCTGCGGTTCCACAGCCGGCTTCGGCTGGACCCTGTGGCGCTCCGGCCGGGAAAACAGCACCTTTAAAGAATTGGCAAAGCTGGCAGAGGCCGAAGCCGGGAGTCTGCAAACGGAACCGGAGCAGGAAAAGGACGGTTCATCAGAGGGGGAAAAGGGGGAGAATGCAGCTCAGTCAGAAGCCTCCCGCCGGCGCTGTCAGGCCCTGGCCGGGCTGAATGAGGACTTCGCAGCCTGGCTCCATATTGAGGGAACAAAGATCAGCTATCCGGTCATGCATACCCCGGAGGATCAGCAGTATTACATTCATCGGGACTTCTATGGGAAATATTCCTTCAGCGGCACCCCGTTTATGGGTGACCGGTGCGGTTTAGACAGCCGAAGCATTATCATCTATGCCCATAACATGAACAATGGAACCATGTTTGGAGAATTGGATCTCTATGCCGGGAAAGAGTACCGGGATGCCCATCCGATCATCGAACTTGACACTCCGGAGGGAGAACGCCGCTACGAGGTAGCTGCGGCCTTCAGGACCCGCATTTTCCGCGAGGGAGAAGAGGGTTTTCGGTATTACGAATATGTCGGAGATTTAACCGAAGAACAGTTCAAAGAATTCGCAGACGAGGTGCAGAAAAATGCCCTGTACGATACAGGAATCCGTTTGTCGGAGGAAGATGATATTCTGATCCTGTCCACCTGCAGCTATCATGTGGAAGACGGAAGATTCGTGGTAGTGGCAAAACGGATAGAGCAGTAGCGCCGGAACCGGCGGCTGCCCGCTGGTCCGGGAAAAGCAGAATAAACGAAATGTTTTATTGTGATACGAAAAAAGGGGAAACAGCATAAGAACTGTTTCCCCATCGTTTTCTACAGATTAGCCAAAGTATCTCTTTAACAGACCAGCAAATGCTTTTCCGTGACGAGCCTCGTCTCTTGCCATCTCATGAACGGTGTCATGGATTGCATCCAGGTTAGCAGCTTTTGCTCTCTTAGCAAGGTCAAACTTACCGGCTGTAGCGCCGTTCTCAGCCTCTACACGCATCTCTAAGTTCTTCTTTGTGCTGTCAGTTACAACTTCACCAAGAAGCTCTGCGAACTTAGCAGCATGCTCAGCCTCTTCGTAAGCTGCCTTCTCCCAGTATAAGCCGATCTCCGGATATCCCTCTCTGTGAGCAACTCTTGCCATAGCTAAGTACATACCAACTTCCTTGCACTCGCCCTCGTAGTTTGCTCTTAAATCCTCGATGATGTCCTCGCTTACACCCTGTGCAACGCCTACAACGTGCTCAGCAGCCCAGCTCATCTCAGCAGCCTGCTCCTGGAACTTGGAAGCCGGTGCGTTACATACTGGACATTTCTCCGGAGCAGCTTCGCCCTCGTGAACATAACCACATACCATACATACAAATTTTTTCATTGTGAATCTCTCCTTTTTTATAAAAATTTTTTTAGAATCTTGTAAAATCGCAACCACCAATAATAAGAATGATTACTGATATTAAGATAACATAGTTTAAATCCAATGTCAATATGGATTTTCAAAAAATACTGCCGGTAAATTTTGACTGGTCTTACTGACATTCGGAGGAAGAACAGTCATGGCAGGTTCCGTAAAAAAAGATCGTGTGATCCTCAATCGTACCCGGGACAAACCGGCCGGCCATGGACTCCAGGTTTTCTGCTGCCTCCATCGGAATATCCACAATCTTTCCGCAACATCTGCAGACAAAATGATAGTGGGGGGAAGTATTATAATCGAAGTGATCCGTTCCGTCGCCGCAGGAAAACTTGCGTATCTCCCCCAACTCCACAAGCAGGTTTAAATTTCGGTATACCGTCCCCAGACTGATATTCGGAAATTGCTCCCGGATAGAGGTGTAGAGGGCGTCGGCCGTCGGATGATCCTGTCTTCCCATCAGGCAGGCCTTAATAGATTCCCTTTGGCGGCTGTACTTAAGTGTTTTCATAAGCAGCCTCTCCTTATCTGATATTAATAACAATTACTATTTATATTATGCAGGAAATGTATCTGTTTGTCAATGCTTTTTATCGATTGAAGACTTTTTTCTTGGCTACAGCCTGCGCCGGTGGTATAATAAAGGAATACAATGTGCAATTTAAGGAGGAGTGGGATGAGTAAAAAACAGATACGCCAGATTATTACGGATCTGACGGAGCGCTTGTCAGGAAAAGATTTTTTAGAGCGTTCCGGTCTCAGTAAAAAGAATATATTGATGCTGATGAACAAGGAGCACTGGGAGGAACAGCTGACCCGTTTGATTCCATTAAAGAAGCGGGTGGCCTGCCGTCTGGTTTATGAAATCTGCGAGGAACCTCTGGCGCTTTTGGGGCGGGAGCCGGAGGAAGGCTGGATGAAATTTACCTACCAGTATGTTTGCCATATATTATACCCGGACCCGGAGTTTACAGAGGCAAACGCACAGTTTGCGGCAGGAGCAGAGTTCTACCTGGCCGTCCTTCAGTATTTCTTTGATATGGAGCGCCAGATCTTCCCCTACGACTCTCTTTACGATTTTGGATTTTTATCCGATGAGGAAGCAGCATCCTTCGAGTGCTTTGAGGAATATAAAAAATTCAAGAAAATTTTTGTGAGGGAATATGTCTATGAAATGATGCGTCTGAATGCAGAGGTGACTCCGTTCAGAACGCTGGAACACATCGCGGGAGTTCACCATGTGGCGATGACAGTGGCCCGCGGTCTCTATGCTGCCGGGGTTCCCATTGACTTAACTCTGACCTCCGGTGCGGCAGCCGGCCACGATATCGGCAAATTCGGCTGCAAGCCCAACGAGCGGGTGCCGTATCTTCATTATTATTATACAAACCAGTGGTTTAACAATCATTCCATGGAATACATCGGCCATATTGCCGCCAACCATTCCACCTGGGATCTGGAGCCGGAGAACCTGTCCGTGGAATCTCTGGTGCTCATCTATGCGGATTTCCGCGTAAAACAGAGCCGCGGCGAGGACGGACGGGAGATTACCTATATCTCCAACTTAGATGAGGCCTTTAACGTAATCCTGTCCAAGCTGGACAATGTGGATGAGGTAAAATTAAACCGCTACCGTTTCGTTTATTCCAGACTCCATGACTTCGAAGATTATATGCGCTCTCTGAGTGTGGATGTAAATCTGGACAATCATCCGGCGAAGCCGGAACCGCTGCCTGATATCTCCCTGCGAAGCGCTGATCAGACCGTGGAATCCCTGGTATTCATGGGAATTGAGCATAATATTGACGTCATGCACCAGATGGGCGCAGAGCGCCAGTTCGGAAACCTTCTGGAGGCGGCCCGAAGCGAGAAAAGCTGGAAGAACGTCCGCGCTTATTTGAATATTCTGAACGAATATTTCCCCTACACCAATGACAAGCAGAAGGAACAGACCTTGGGCTTTTTATATGAGCTTCTGATGCATCGTGAGGGTGATATCCGCACGCAGGCAGCCCGCCTTTTGGGCAATGTGATTGCCCAGTTCAACGCAGGCTACCGGAAAGAGCGTCCGGCCGGCATGCCGGATATTGCCGAAGAGAAGGTGATGGAGCTCTGGAATACATATTTAAATATGATCATCCATCCGGATCATAAGCTTACGAACCAGCAGAAGCGGCGGATCCGTTATCATTTAAAGAATGTTTTAGATTCCGTTGCCGAGCACGCCGGAGCCGCCGATTTCAAGCAGTTTTTAGAGGCCTTCCTAAAATGGTACGAGCATCCCGAGGAGAGAGAAAGCGGAGAGGCCTTTGTGCTTTTGGACTGCGTACACTTTATGCCGTTTGAAAAGTTCAGCGATGAGGATCTGGCAAAGGTGGCTGAGTTCGCTTTATATGAGTCGGGAAATGCGGAGTCTGAGGTACGGATTGCTGCCTGGAGAGCTTTTAAGCTCATCACTGCCTTTAAGCCGGAACATCCCGTATGCGAAAAGATTGCTGCCTGCGTAAAGGCGGCCAGGGTAGACGGTGATATTACTATGACCTTCCTTCAGTACCGCGTGCTGACGAATCTGGGCTGCGAGACAGAAGAGCAGCAGAAGGTCATCTACGATCATGATGTGGTTTCGGATATCTTCTTAGACAACTTAAAATCCGCGACCCCGTGGATCATCAAGGCTGTAAACATCAAGCTTTTAGTGGATCAGATCGATCATGGAAAATACGAGCATATCCTTCACATTGCCGCCCATTTCTCCAATTTGATCAAGGTCAGCGAGAATGTCATCGTGCGTCATGATGCCGGCCATGCGCTGCTGCGCGTCATCGGCCTTCTGACCCCGGATCAGAGAAACGAGATTGCGGTCGAGCTTTTAAAGGGCTTAGAGGTGGGAGAATATGAATTCTCCAAATATATTCCGCAGTATTTGGGCGAGGTGGCCCTGTGGCTTCCGCCGGAGCAGCTGGAGGAGATTTTAAACTACCTGCGCGGCCTGATGGCCAGCCCCAATGATCGGATTGTGTCTGTGGCTCTGGATACGGTGGGAATTCTTCTGGAATGCTATCCCTGCTACCGGGATCGGTTTGAGGATAAGGAGCATAACTGGGAGAAGCGCCGCAGTCAGCTGCTGGGTATGCTGCTCGGCGGCCTTGCCAACTACCGCGAGACGGTACGCCAGGAGGCGCTTCTGGTATTGGGTCAGACCGTATTCGGTTCTTCCCGTCTGGACTGCCTGCAGAAAAATGACATTTTCGCCCTTTGCTTTAAGAAGGTTCTCTTCCTGTTAAATGAAAATAAGGGCGATGAACTGACCGCTTTCTACCGTGCAGCCGCTTTGTCCAATATCTGCCGTTTTATTACACAGTACCGCATGACAGTCGGAGAGTTTGCCATTGAGGAACGGAATGAAGTCGCCTTCTTCCCGGGCACCTTTGACCCATTTACCTTATCTCATAAGGAGATTGTACGCGAAATCCGCGACATGGGATACGAGGTATACTTGGCTGTGGATGAGTTCTCCTGGTCCAAAAAGGCCCAGCCGCATTTAATCCGCCGTCAGATTGTCAATATGTCCGTGGCCGATGAGTTCCATGTAAATCTGTTCCCGGATGATATTCCGGTCAACATTGCCAACCCGGCTGATTTAAAGCACTTAAAAGAGGTTTTTGCCGGGAAAGAGGTCTACATGGTAGTGGGAAGTGACGTAATTGCCAACGCTTCCTCCTATAAGAAGGAGCCGGTGGACCATTCCATTCACAGCATGAACCATATTGCCTTCCGACGGGTGGGTGATAAGAAGTCGGATAATAAATATAACCGGAAAATGATGGAGAGTATCACCGGAAAGCTCATCGAACTGGAACTGCCGGGCCATTTAGAGGATATCAGCTCCACCAAGATCCGTGAAAATATTGACTTAAACCGTGATATTTCCAACTTAATCGATCCGTCTGTGCAGGAGTACATCTATTACAACGGTCTCTATTTAAGAGAGCCGGAGTATAAGCCGATTATCCGCGCCCGCGCCATTGCATTTGAAGAGGTGGAGCAGCCGGATGAGGCCCTGCTTCAGGAAATTGGGGATATTGTATTAAAAGAAGAAGAAAACCGCGGAAAACTGTTAGAGGCCATCCGGGCTTCCGGCGACCGCCTGCTGCTGCTTCGCAATACAGTGGATGAGAACCGCCTGGTGGGAATCGCCCGCATCCGCTACCTGGCTCCGGATGAACTGTTTGCCGTGTTAAAGAAGGTGGATTTAGCGGATCAGGTGCGCCGCCATACCTACGGCGAGATTCTTCTGATTTCCGGTATTTATGTAGAGCGGGATCCGATGATCCATGATGCCGAACAGCTGCTGCTGACAGAGGCCATTGCCAGATCCTTTGCTTTTAAATGCGGCTACGCTCTCTTTATGGCAGAGGAAGGCGGCTGCTCTGAACGCGTATTTTCTGCGATAAAGCGTCAGGGCTTTATCAAGGCGCCGGAATGCAAGGCAGACGGAAGCCTGTATCTGGTAGACATGCATGCCCCTCTGGTGCTGGTTCAGAACTTAGAAACCACCTTGAAGGAACCGTTCTCCAGCAACCCGAGAGTCTTAAAGGCGATCTATAAGGCCCATCAGGATCTGCAGATGGCCATGACCGGCTTCTATCCGGGCCAGCTGGTATTATCCTTATCGGCCAGCGTGATTTATCACCGCCTGGTGGATAAGATTACGGCTTTAAACGAGGTGCCCAGAGAGCCTGTGGTTCCGAGACAGCTGGGACGTTCTATGTGTGTGCCGTTCGGAAAGATTCTGCGCGGCCGGGTAATTCCGAACACCGTGACGAAGACGCTTCATACGGATAAAGTATTTGATCCGGAATTAAAGCATGATGCCATTGAGGCATTCCCGTACTATTCACCGCTGCGCAGCCAGATTAAGGCCATCAAATCCTTTGACCGTCCGGTGATTCTGGTGGACGATCTGCTGCATCGGGGAGGCCGTTTCGATGCTTTAGAGCCGATTCTGCGGGAAGAAGGCGTAGAGATCCAGAAGGTAGTGCTGGGCATGATTTCCGGATACGGCCGTGACACCATGGCCACCAAGGGCGTGGAGGTGGACAGTGTTTATTTCATTCCGAACCTGCGCTACTGGTTCGTTGAGTCCACCCTGTATCCCTTCATCGGAGGCGATACCGTGCGCCGCGATACGGTCAAGGTGGCCGGACTGACACCGTCCATCAATATGATTCTGCCCTACACCGTGCCGCCGCTTCGCGACTGCAGCCGGGATGCTTTGTTTGAGTTCTCCGCCTGCTGTATCCGAAACGCCAGAGATATTCTTCTGGTGCTGGAGGCCGAATACCGGGCCCAGTTTGCCAGAAACTTAACCCTAAGCCGGCTCTCCGAGGCTGTTATCCTGCCCTTGTGCCCGGATAAGGGAGACTGTGTAAACTATGATCCGAACCTGGCTGCATCCGTATATCTGGAGAATGATCTGCAGATGCTGTACAGGACAAAGGAATAAAAACAGAAAACAGGAGGAAACCTATGTTTTACTATAAAATCGGGGAACAGCTCTGCTGTTCCTGGGAAGATAATCTGCCTTACGAAAAAACAGAACAGCCGGCTGAGGTATGCCCGCTGGTATATCTTTTTGAACGGGAGGCAGATACCTGCCGTGCATCCTTTAAGGTAAATGATCCGGATCTTTTATTCCAGACAAAGGAGGACGTTTCCTGGTTAAACAGCCATAAGCTCTCCGAGGCAGCCGGCGGACAGACTGTCGATGCATATGTAAAGCGTGTCATCGAGGCCGGAATGCTGCGGGCTGTAAACCGGAAGCACCCCAAATTTGAGGAGATCTTAAAGGAAGTGCCGATGACTGCGAAAAAAAGAGTCCATGTTCTGGCCATCGGAGATGTGGGAAGCACGCTGCTGACCGGTCTGCATCTGCTGGGCGGAGACTGCATCAGTTCCATCGGAATCTGCGATATTTCTGACAAGGTAACAGCCAGATGGGAGTTTGAGGAAAACCAGATTGCCTACCCGTGGGAGTATGATGCCCTGCCGGAGGTGGATGTGGTAGCGCCGGAGGACTTATTTAAGTGCGATGTCTTTGTATTTGTGGCATCCAAGGGTATTCCGCCGGTGGGCTCACAGGTCAAGGACGTGAGAATGTATCAGTTTGAAAATAACTCCAAGATTGTGGCTCAATACGCAAGACAGGCCAGAAAAGAAAACTTTAAGGGCCTCTTTGCCGTTGTTTCCGATCCGGTGGATCCGCTGGCTAAGACCGCATGGCTGGAAAGCAACAAGGACGAGAACGGTGTCTTTGATAATCAGGGACTCCGCCCGGAGCAGGTACAGGGCTTTGGACTGGGGGTTATGAATGCCAGGGCTGCTTACTATGCCAAACGGGACGAGCGGTTTAAACAATTCTTAACCGAGGGACGTTCCTTCGGACCGCACGGACAGGATCTGGTAGTGGCAGATTCTATTGAAAATTATAATGATGAGCTGTCCAAAGAACTGACCCATCTGACCGTGACAGCTAATCTCCATATGAGAGCCATCGGATTTAAGCCGTTTATTGCACCGGCCTATTCCTCCGGCGCCATCTCCCTGATCCTTATGATGCGGGGCCAGTGGCACTGCGGTTCCGTCTTCTTAGGCGGCATTTTCATGGGAGTCAAGAACCGTTACACTCCATACGGACTGGAAACAGAGGTTCTGCCGCTTCCGGACGCCCTTTATGAACGTATTGTCACGGCACAGGATAATTTAAAGGCCATTGTGTAAGGAAGGGCTGTAAAACAGAACGGTACAGGAATAGAGTCATGACAGAAATCACAGTGATTGCGCCCCGCGACGGGGCGCAGGAAATAGGCGGCCGCCTGTGGGAGGTGCTCCGGTATGCACTGGAGGGCCATTCCTGGCAGCTGCTGGGGACAAAAGAGGAAGTGGAGAGCTATCTGGAGAAGAAAACAGATACGCCCCGCCCGGTTTTGTTCGCGCTTTCCCTGGGGGAGAGCGGAATTAATCTGGAATATGTGCGGATTCTCCGTTATTTAAGAGAGCATCCGACTGCCCTGGAAGGCTTTGTCGGCGGTGTCCTGGTGGACGGAAAAAGCGATCTCTACACCAAATCGGCGGCCAGAGAGCTGGTTTTTACAGCGAACTGCGCCGGCTGTACCTTTGTGGGGCGGCCGTTGGTAGAGGGCACAAGAACTCTATCCAATTTTTCCATCGTAGCCCGCAATATGGACACGGATCTGGCAACCGCTTACAAAAAGAGCGCTGCCATCCTGGTAAAAGAGATTCTGGAATTTGAGCGTCCGGTGTCGGATCACCCGAATCTTCTGGTGCTTCACGCCTCCAGCCACAAAAATTCCAATACCTTTGCCATATGGAATGCAGTGAAGGAGCGCCTGGGAGACTTTACGATCACCGAGATCGGCCTGCGCAACGGAACGCTTTCGGACTGTTCCGGCTGCCCGTACAAGATGTGTCTCCATTTCGGTGAGAATGAAAGCTGCTTTTATGGCGGCGTTATGGTAGAGGATGTGTATCCTGCGGTGAAGAAGGCGGATGCCATCCTAATGCTGTGTCCCAATTATAATGATGCCATATCCGCGAATTTAACGGCCTTTATCAACCGGCTGACGGCGCTGTTTAGGACCACCCGTTTCTATGACAAAGCCCTTTTTGCCATCGTGGTATCCGGGTATTCCGGGAGTGACATTGTGGCAGAGCAGCTGGTAGCGGCGCTGAATATGAACAAGACCTTCTACCTGCCGGGCCGTTTTGCCATGATGGAGACAGCCAATGATCCGGGCTCTGCTATGAAGCTTCCGGAAATCGGCGGACGGATTGAGGCCTTTGCGGGACGGCTCCGCAGCACTTTACAGACTGTCAAAAAAGAAGTATACTAAACTATTATGATTCGGCGGCCGTCAGGCTGTCATACGAAAGGAACGAATAACAGAGCCTATGAAACCTTGGCGACGCCTTTTGGCGATAGGAATTATTATTTCCCTTACATCCCAGCTTTACTGGAATGTGTTCGTGAATAACTTCCGTATTTCCATTTCTGTTATCCTTCTGCCTGTGTTAATTCTGACAGTGGGGAGCCAGATTCACACAAGAACGATCTGCGGCATTACAGCTGCTCTGGTATTTTTATTCCGGTGGTGTATCTGCCTGTTTCAGGGAATTCCCGGAGAGGATGCGATTGCATCCGTGCTGCCTGGCGCGCTTTTTTATGTCTGCTACGGGATGCTTTTTAAGCTTCAGATCCGAAATAAGCATATTGTGCAGATGGAACGTCTGATTGCCGCTGTTTTCTTCTGCGATTTTGGTTCCAACGTATTCGAGGTATGTCTCAGGGAGTTTATAGAACAGGGAGGCTTTCCCAATCTGGATGTCATCAACCAGCTGATGCTGATTGCCGGAGTTCGTACCCTGTTTGTGGCGGTTACTCTGATTGGAGAGCAGCAGTACCGGGCGCTGCTTACCAAGGCAGAGCATGAGAACCGGTATCAGAGGCTGTTCCTCATGACAACAGGCCTGAAGAATGAAATCTATCTGATGCACAAGAATTCAGAGGAGATCGAGCGGGTCATGAGCAACGCCTATCGTCTTTATGAGCAGATTCTCAATCTGGAGCTGCCGGGAGAGATGCAGCAGATGGGGCTTGAGATTGCCCGGGACGTCCATGAAATCAAAAAGGATTATATCCGGATTATCCAGGGAATCGAACAGGAGATCGACGAAGAATATGACGAGGAACGGATGAGCTTTCAGGATGTGCTTCAGATTCTGGAGGCTTCAACCTACCGGATGCTGGCGGAAAAACGGCTGGATGTACGGCTTTTATTTGACTGTCAGGATAATTTTACGACAAAAGAGCATTATACTCTGATGGCGGTGCTTAAGAATCTGGTCAACAATGCCATTGAGGCCATTGAGACCGGGGGAAAGAGCGGAAATGTCCGTATTACGGAAAAGAAAGAAAACGAGAAGTATATCTTTAAAGTGATGGATGACGGCCCCGGCATTTCGGAGCGTCATCTTCCGAATATATTTAAAATGGGGTATTCTACAAAGTTTGATGAAAAGACCGGAAACATTTACCGGGGCGTCGGACTTTGCGGGGTAAAAAATGCAGTAGAGGAGCAATTCAAAGGCAGCATCTGCGTGACATCCACCGTAGGAAAGGGAACGGAATTCCGGATCGAGATACCTGCCGCAGAATTAGAGGAGTCATAGTTATGGATATTTATATTGTTGAAGATGATGTTTCAGTGATCAGTATCCTGGAGGATATTATTGAGGATAATGATTTGGGAGAAATCTGTGGAAGCTCGGAGGGAGGCCCCGCCGATGTGGACGAGATTCTGGCAAAGAATCCGGATATTATTCTGGTGGACTTTCTGATGCCGGGAAAAGACGGTGTGCAGATTGTCAAGGAATTAAAGGAACGCGGCTGCCAGGCCAAATGCATCATGATTTCCCAGGTATCCGCCAAGGAGCTGATCGGCAAGGCCTACGATGCAGGAATGGAATTTTTCATCAGCAAGCCCATTAATATTATTGAGGTAAAGTCTGTGATTTATAATGTAATCAAACAGATTCAGAATGAAAAGACCTTGTCCAATATCAAAAAAATGTTTGTGGCTGAGATTGCGGAAATGCCGAAAAAGAAGAAGCCGGATGACGAGTATGCCAAAAAGGTGCTTTATATCTTAAACCGTCTGGGCATGTCCGGAGAGAAGGGCGGAGATGATATCCTTCGAATCTGCCAATACCTCCACAGCAACAGCAAATCCATTTCCCAGGTCAGCATCGGACAGCTCTGTGATATCCTGAGCGATGCTCCGAAAAATATGGAGCAGAGAGTGCGCCGCGCCATTGCTGTCGGAATGTCGAATCTGGCCCATCTGGGAATTGAAGATTTCATGAATGAAACCTTTACTGCCTACTCCAGCACCCTGTTCCCCTTTGAAGAAATCCGGGCTGAGATGGATCATATCCGCGGAAAACGGAAATACGGCGGCAAGGTCAGCATTAAAAAATTTATTGACAGCCTGATGCTGGCAGTGGATCGGGAACTCCAGTAGATTCCGCCGGAGGCCAGAAAGCCTTAAAGATCCTCAAAAACCCTGTAAAATAAGGAAAAAACTAAAATTTCTATAAAAAAAATTAAAATACTGTTATAAATATTTGAATATATTCTTGAATTATTTTGTAGTTTTTTGAGACTTCAGACGTATAATTACTTCCGACGTAAACAAATAATATATTGGAGGTAAATGTATGAAAGTAATTGAGCTTGATATGTATCAGGCAACCGCGGTTGCGGCACTCGTGCTTTTACTGGGACGTATCCTGGTAGACAAAATTGCGATTCTTCGCAAATACTGTATTCCGGCTCCTGTAGTGGGCGGCTTCATCTACGCAATTGTACATACAATTGTAAGAAGCATGGGAATCCTGGAAATCCAGGGTGACATGACACTGAAAAATGTATTCATGGTTGCATTCTTCTGTAGCGTTGGTTTCACCGCATCCTTCAGAATGCTGAAAAAGGGCGGTATCCAGACAGTTGTATTCCTGGCGCTGTCCGCAGTAATGGTAGTTCTGCAGAACATCCTGGGTGCTGGTCTGGCCGGCGTATTCGGTCTGGATCTGAGACTGGGTCTTGCAACCGGTTCTATCCCGATGGTAGGCGGACACGGAACAGCTGGTTCCTTCGGTCCTCTTCTTGAGGGTCTTGGCGTTGCAAACGCTAACGTAGTTGCTATTGCATCTGCTACATATGGTCTGGTTGCAGGCTGTGTAATCGGCGGACCGATTGCAACTGCAAAGATCAGAAAGTTCAAACTCAGCTCTGCAGGCGCTGGAAATACAACAGAGGCTGTAGCTGAAGAAGAGAGCAAGCTCGAGTCTTCCAAGATTCTTGATGCTTTATTATACTTAATCGTAGCAATCGGTGCAGGTACTGTTGTATCTATGTTCCTTGGAAAACTGATGACCTTCCCATTCTACATCGGTGCAATGTTAGTTGGTGCAATTATCCGTAACGTCATGGATGTTCAGGGTAAAGAAATTCCGATGGAAGAAATCAGCACAATCGGCGGCGCTTCCCTGTCTGTATTCCTGGGACTTGCCATGATCGATATGAAGCTGTGGCAGCTGGCTGAGCTGGCAGTTCCGATGGTAGTAATGCTGCTTGCACAGACTGTCCTGATGTTCTTCTACGCAAACTTCGTAGTATTCAATGTACTTGGAAGAAGCTACGATGCAGCTGTTATGACAAGTGGTTTCTGCGGATTCGGTATGGGTGCTACCCCGAACGCTATGGCTAACATGCAGGCTATCACCGGCCAGTACGGCCCGGCTCCGACTGCTTACATGGTAGTGCCGCTGGTAGGTTCCTTATTCATCGATTTCGTAAACGCATCTATCCTTACAGGATTTATCAATTTCCTTGGCTAATTAACGGAAATCGAACGACGTTATATCATGCAGGCCGGGCTGGAAACGGCCCCGGCCTGCAATTTTTTTGGAATGGGCAACATAAATAAAAAATAATAACAATTATAACGTGAATTTTATTTGCTTATCAGAGGAAAATGCGTTATAATCAAGGTAGATTAAAAAATTTCACAAAAACAAATGGAATCGGAAGATTTTTTTGTATAAAACATCTACATAAACGATTCCTTTGAGGTGTGAAACTTTTAAACACACATATATAAAACAGGAGGTATTTTACAATGAGCCAGTATGTTGACAGAGTTCTTGCAGAACTCAAAGAGAAGAATGCACATGAGCCTGAGTTCCTTCAGACCGCAGAAGAAGTTTTATCTTCCTTAGGTCCGGTTGTTGATGCACATCCGGAGTATGAGAAGGTTGCTCTTCTTGAGAGAATGGTAGAGCCGGAGAGAACTATCGAGTTCCGTGTTCCGTGGGTAGATGACAATGGTCAGACACATGTTAACCGTGGCTATCGTGTACAGTTCAACGGCGCTATTGGACCGTACAAAGGAGGCTTACGTTTCGCTCCTTCTGTAAACCTTTCTATCATGAAGTTCTTAGGCTTCGAGCAGACCTTCAAAAACAGCTTAACAACCCTGCCGATGGGCGGTGCTAAGGGTGGTTCTGACTTCGATCCGAACGGCAAGAGCGATGCAGAGGTTATGAGATTCTGCCAGTCCTTCATGACAGAGTTATATCGTCATATCGGACCAGACGTAGATATCCCTGCTGGTGACCTTGGTGTTGGTGCTCGTGAGATTGGTTATATGTATGGCCAGTACCGCAAGATCCGTGGTGCATTCGAGAACGGAACAATCACAGGTAAGGGAATGTCCTTCGGTGGTTCCTTAATTCGTCCGGAAGCAACCGGTTACGGCGCTGTTTACTATGTAGAAGCAGTTATGAAACATGAGAACGATACTCTGGCTGGCAAGACAGTTGCTCTGGCTGGTTTCGGTAACGTTGCTTGGGGCGCTGCTAAGAAGCTTGCTGAGTTAGGCGCTAAAGCTGTTACTCTGTCTGGTCCTGACGGATACATCTACGATCCGGACGGAATCGTTACAGAAGAGAAGATCGAGTACATGCTTGAGATGAGAGCATCCGGACGTAACAAAGTTCAGGATTACGCTGACAAGTTTGGTGTTCAGTTCTTCCCGGGTGAGAAACCGTGGGGCCAGAAGGTAGACATCATCATGCCGTGTGCTACTCAGAACGACGTTGATATGGAGCAGGCTAAGAGAATCGTTGCTAACGGTATCAAGTACTACATCGAAGTTGCTAACATGCCAACAACCAACGAAGCTCTGAAGTTCTTAATGGAGCAGCCGAACATGGTAGTAGCTCCTTCCAAGGCTGTAAACGCAGGTGGCGTTCTTGTATCCGGTCTTGAGATGAGCCAGAACAGCGAGAGATACTCCTGGACAGCTGAGGAAGTTGATACAAAACTTCATCAGATCATGACAGGTATCCATGATGGTTCCGCAGCTGCAGCTGAGAAATACGGCTTAGGCTACAACCTGGTAGCTGGTGCTAACATCGTTGGTTTCCAGAAGGTTGCTGACGCTATGATGGCACAGGGTATCTGCTGGTAATCATTCGATTATCGAAAGATAAGAAACAAATTGCATAAAGCAGTTATCTAAATGAAAGGGCTGCTGCATTAAGTATAGAGTGCCTGCCGACAGGCATGAGACTTAAAGCAGCAGCCCTTTTGGACAAAATCCGTTTTTTGTCTTTACAGAATCAGTAGTTTTTATTAAACTATAAATAGGCGAAAAGTCTGTCCGGTTCCGGGAAAGCCGGGACAAGTAGCAAAGTTAAATCTCGAAAGGAGAATGTATTATGAACTGTCTGATTATTGACAAAGTGTATGCTGGTATTGCTGAGGAACTTGGCAAATCTATGAACGTGAAGACTGCAGATAATCTTCCGTCCTCCAAAGAGCAGCTGATGGCTGAGATTGGTGATGTAGATGTATTGATCATGCGTGTAGATCCGAAGATCGACAAAGAGATTCTGGATGCTGCAAAGAACTTAAAGGTAATCGGTGTTTGCTCCGTTGGTTTAAACCACATCGATATGGAGTATGCAAAATCAAAGGGAATCCAGATCTTCAACGCACCTGGCTTAAATGCCAACGCTGTTGCTGAGCTGACCATCTCCAAGATGCTTGACATCTCCCGCGGAACCTTTACAGCAAACTACGATGTAAAAGTAAAACATGAGTGGGATAAATACAAATTCGAAGGCCGCGAGCTGAGAAACAAGACTCTGGGCGTTATGGGCTTTGGCCGTATCGGACAGCGTGTAGGTGAGTTAGGACGTGCATTCGGCATGACCGTTGTTGCTTACGATCCGTTCCTGCCGGCAGAGGTATTTGAGCAGCAGCATGCGACTCAGATGAGCATCGAAGAGCTGGTAAAGGTTGCTGACTTCGTATCCATCCATGTTCCGCTGACACCAGAGACCAAGAACCTGTTCAACGCAGAGACCATCGGAGGCATGAAGGATGACGCAGTTGTTCTGAACATGAGCCGCGGCGGTATCGTAAATGAGAAGGATATGTACGAGGCATTAAAGGCCGGCAAGATCGGCGGTTATGCTACAGACGTTATGGAGAACGAGCTGGCTGGAAGCGGCTTAACAGGCAATGATACCTTCGCAAGCCCGCTGTTCGAGTGCGATAACTTCATCGTTTCCCCGCACATCGGTGCACAGTCCGTAGATGCTTCCAAGGACATCGGACTTCACATCATCTCCAAAGTAAAAGAGGCTATGCATCTGTAATTTGCAGCCTCAGGCATACGTTCTGCACTCTGAAGGAGTGTTAAGAAAGTGTAAAGATTTATAAAAATCAGAGCGGTTTCCACTGATAAAGCGGAAACCGCTCTTTTTCAGTTGCGTGGAAAATTTGGAGAAAAATTCTTGTGAGAAATAATTTCCGTTTAAATCCGGGTATGGATTGCTGTTTTTTTCACGTACTTGAAGAAAAGTTTGTTAGAAAATTGTCGAAAAATGGTTAAAAAGTTGTATTATAAAAATAGAAGAATCAAAAAAATTTATATTTTCTGTTGTATTTTTTGAAAAGTACGAGTATAATGGGGGGAGTTAATATTTACCAGGGTGTTTTTTAAAAGAGTACATGGTGAATATTTTAACGAATTCATAATAAGGGAGGAATTATTTATGAAAAAGAAACTTACAGCAATTGCAGCATTGGTTATGGCAGCTGCTATGTCACTGACAGCTTGTACTTCATCTCAGGCACCGGCCACTCAGCCTGCAGCAGAGGCAGGGGGCGGCGAAGAGAAGGCAGAAGAGGCTGCAGCACCGGCACCATCTGCAGATGCAGTGAATCTGAAGATGGCAACCGGCGGTACAACCGGTACATATTATGCTTACGGCGGAGTGATTGCCAATATTCTGAACAGCAAATTAGGCAGCGTTCAGCTGAATGTGCAGTCTACCGGAGCTTCCAAGGCTAACATTTTCCTGATTGATGACGGCGAGGCTGATGTGGCTATCGTACAGAACGATGTTATGGATTATGCATCCAAGGGAACTGACCTGTTTGAAGAGGACGGCGCAGTAGAGTCCTTCTCTACCGCAGCAGCGCTTTATGCAGAGGTTTGCCAGATTGTTTCTTCCGGTGATATCAAATCCGTAGAAGACTTAAAGGGCAAGAGAGTATCTGTCGGCGATGCAGGATCCGGTGTAGAGTTCAATGCACGTCAGATTCTGGAAGCTTACGGCATTACCTTCGATGATATCGAGGTAAATAACTTAAGCTTCGGTGATTCTGCCGACGCATTAAAGGACGGCAAGATTGACGCATTCTTCTGTACAGCAGGTGCACCGACCACAGCTATCACAGAGCTGGCAACCACCAATTCCATCAACCTGTTAGGAATTGATGATGAGCACGCAGCAAAGCTTCAGAGCGATTATGCATTCTATACACAGTATACAATCCCGGGCGGCACCTACAAGGGCGTTGACGATGATGTAGTGACGGTTGCAGTTAAGGCTACCTTAATCGTATCCGATGAGCTGAGCGAGGATGTAGTATATGATTTAGTAAAGGGTCTTTTCGACAACAAGGATGAGATCACAGCAGGCCATGCAAAGGGTGCTGAGCTGGATCCGGCCTATGCAGTAGACGGTATCTCCGTAAAATTCCATCCAGGTGCAGAGAAGTACTTTAAGGAAGTAGGCGCACTCAAATAAAGCGTCTGCGGATGAACATGAGTAAAGGGGCTATAGCTGCAATAATAGTTGTTATTATTGCAGCTATTCTCACTTTTTCGGCCGCCTCGCGCAGAGGCTGGTATCTGACACTCCGGGATGGAGACACAAAGGAGGTTTATGCCAGATACAAGGTGTCGGAGGGGGATGAGTTTTCGATTGGCTTCATCCATTCTGTGAATAAAAGCCCTTTAACGGACGTTTACCAGATAAAGGATCATAAGATCTATGTAATCCGCACCATCTATTATGGATTTGGTGCCGGCGTCCAGACGGAGATCGAGGATGGACAGACGCTGGAATACGGAGAGAACGGAGAGATGATTGTCTCGGGCTTTGACCGGGAGATGACGCATCTGTCCTATATCGTGGGAACGGTTTCGGATCATATACTTACAATTCATGATGAGGAAATAAGCTTAAGAGATACATGCGGCCGGAATTCTACGGTGGAATTTACCTGCGAGTTTCAGCCCTTTTAAAAAGCGAAAGGGGGAATTTAAGAAGCTATGAGTGACAAGGATAAGTTGAAAAAAGCCGGCGCACCGGCAGACACAGCTCCTGAGATTGATACATCCACCGGAACGGCAGCAGATGTGGACGAGATTATGAAGAAGTATGACCGGGAGTCCAATACCAGGATTTATGAGGGCGTTCCCAAGGTGGTTATCAAATACCTTCTGGCGGCCTTTTCCCTTCTGATGGTTTACATGAATCTGTTTGCCAACTGGGATGAGCGTGTGAGACGAGCTTCCTTTGTGGGATTGATTATTATTTTCGCGTTTTTGCTGTACCCGGCAAAAAAGGGCAGCGGCGGAGCAAAGACCAACTATGTGCCGTGGTATGATGTGATTCTGATGCTTATCGGAAGCGGCAGCTTTTTCTATTATGTAGTGAATTTCAGTGCGATTATTAAGCATGCGACACGTATCAGCCAGCTGGAGATTGCCCTGGGCGTTCTGGGTATTCTGGTGCTGGTGGAGGCCTGCCGGAGAGTGGTCGGCCTTCCGATTCTGTGTGTAGCTACCTGTTTCGTCATTTATGCATTTTCTACAGGGGCAAGCTTAAAATCTGTTATTTATAACCTGTTCTATACAACGGGCGGTGTAATCGGAACTCCGATCGGCGTCTGCTCTACTTACATTGTATTATTCATTTTGTTCGGTGCTTTTTTGGAGGTAACGGGAATCTCAGAATTTTTCATTGAGGTTGCCAACTCCGTAGCCGGAGCTTCTTCCGGCGGTCCGGCGAAGGTAGCCGTTATTTCCAGTGCGCTTTGCGGTATGGTATCCGGAAGCTCGGTAGCGAATACTGTAACCACCGGTTCTGTCACCATTCCTCTGATGAAGAAGACCGGTTACCGCGGGGAATTTGCCGGCGCTGTTGAGGCGGCAGCTTCCACGGGCGGTCAGATTATGCCTCCTATCATGGGAGCGGCGGCGTTTTTAATGGCTGAGATGGTCGGCGTGCAGTACGGTGTGATTGCAGTAAAAGCAATTCTTCCGGCATTTCTCTATTTCCTGGGAATCTTTATCATGGTTCATCTGGAGGCAAAGCGCCTTGGCCTGAAGGGCTTAAATAAAGAGGAGCTGCCGAAGTTCGGCCGCCTGATTATCACAAAGGGATTTCTTCTGCTTCCGCTTGTGATTCTCGTTGCAATGGTTATGAAGGGCTTTACCATGTCGCGTTCGGCTGTTATCGCCACTTTTGTGGCCATTGCAGTCAGTATGGTGCGTAAGGAGACCAGAATGAATCTGGACGGATTCGTGACTGCATTGGAAAACGGTGCGAAAAACACGATTTCCGTTGCCATTGCCTGCGGTATTGCAGGTATCATTGCAGGCGTTGTTACGATGACCGGTCTGGGACAGATTCTGATTTCTGCGATTGTATCAGTGGCAGGCAATGTAACGATTATTGCTCTGCTCCTGACCATGGTAACGTGCGTAGTGCTCGGCATGGGTGTGCCGACCACTGCCAACTATATTATCATGGCAACTACCTGTGCACCGATTCTGGTAACCGGTATGCATATCGAACCGATTGCGGCGCATATGTTTGTATTCTATTTTGGTATTGTGGCGGATATTACGCCTCCGGTTGCGCTGGCGGCCTATGCCGGATCGGCTATTGCAAAGTCGAATCCGATGCGGACGGCGCTGAATGCATCGAAGCTGGCGATTGCGGCGTTTATCGTACCCTATATCTTTGCGTTGAATCCGGCCATGCTGTTTATCGATACCACGGCGTTCGGTGTTGTTTCGATTGTTGTCACTTCGATTGTCGGCCTGTTTGGCGTATCGGCAGGTCTGGAAGGCTTTATGATGGCTAATATGCCGATGTGGCAGAGGGCTCTGTCGATTGTCGGCGGACTGATGCTGATCTATCCGGGAACCCTGACGGATATCATCGGTGTGGCAATCGTCGGCGTGGTGCTGGTAATGCAGATGGGTGAGAAGAGGAAGACGGCGGGGATGGTGTAAGAGAAAAAGAGAAGACGCCGAGGAAGCAGGGCAGAAGGCCCCGCATCCCGAACCGTTTAATATGGAAGTTCTAATAATTTGGAAATAGAAAAAAGCAGGTATAGGCTGATTCGCAGCGAATTCATCTAAAGTTCGCTGCGCAGACAGCCTGAAAAATCCGGATCGCAAGTCCGGATTTTTGCCTGCTTTTTGCCTGTTTCCAAACTAAGAACTTCCCATTTCATCTGTTAGGGAGAGCGGGGCCTTCTGCCCTGCTCCCTTGGCTGTGATGTGGTGGGAGGGAAAAGAGGGGGGATTGTCAGGAGTTAAGTAAAGATAAAGGGTTAGGATTTTAGGCAGTCAAGGTATTCGGAGAGTTTTTGGATGGAGGTGTTGACTACCAGTTCTTCGGGGAAGGAGAGGTCTTTTAGGAGGGCCAGGGCGTAGTCGTGGGAGCCGGCGTCAATGGCACAGTGGGAATCGCTGCCAAGGATGATGGGGACGTTGTATTGGCGGCAGAGGGACAGCATGGTGCAGTAGTTCTCGCGGGCGCCGGGGCGGGGGGAGGTGGGTTTTAGGGAGCTGTTGTTGACCTCTAAGAGGACATGGTGCTCCTTGGCGGCACGGACGATGGCTTCGTAGTCTAAGGGGATCCGGCCATTGTCGGGGTGGCCGATGATCTGGACGTAAGGATTTTTCATGGCGCCGATGGTGGCGGCGGTATTTTCTTCTTTTGTACCGATCTTGTAGCAGAGATCGTGGATGCTGGCGATGCCGTAGTCAATTCGTTTTAAGAGCCATTTTTTCAGATCCACGTTTCCCTGATAGTCCAGGATGTTTAATTCGCAGCCCATGATGAGGCGGATGCCGAAAAGCTCCCGCGGGATGGATTTGAAATTGCAGAAATACATTTCATGGCAGCTTCCGGGCATGGCGGGGGCGTGGTCAGAGGAGCCGAAGAGCTCTAAGCCGCGGTCAGCGGCGGCGCGGACCATTTCATATAGGGTGTTGTAGGCGTGGCCGCTGGCAATGGTGTGAGTGTGTATGTCAAGAATATCCTTCATGATGATTGCCTCCTGGTATTTACGGTCAAAACCGCAGTGATATATTGATTTTATCATATTTTTTCACATAAAACTATAGAAATATCAGGTGGGATATGGTTAAATAGACAAGGAAGTATTTTTAAATTCAAAGGAATGGGGATACTTTGGATTTGAAGAACAACGATATGCAAGGAGGAACGAAAACGATGGCAGAGGAATTAAAGACTGCAGAGGCAGAAATCAGCGGAAATGGTGAAGAAAAGGCTGAGAAGATAGAGACGGCAGAGGCTATGGCAGCCCATGAGCCGGTGGAGACAATGGAGGATTATGCAGAGGAGCTGGAGGCTTCTTTTAAGAGAGTAAGAGAAGGCGATATTCTGACCGGAACTGTAATCGGAGTGACGGATACACAGGTGCTCCTGGATCTGAAGTATTATGCAGAAGGAGTGATTGACAAGGAGAATTTAAGCAATGATCCCGATTTTAATATGAAGGAAGAGATTCATCCCGGAGATGAGATTACGGCAACGGTGATCCGGACCGATGACGGAGAAGGCAATCTGGTGCTTTCCAGAAAGGAAGCGAATGATCGGATGGCTTGGGAAAAACTCCGCAATATGCTGGAGGAGCGCACCGTGGTTCCGGTACGGGTGACAGAGATTGTAAACGGCGGAGCGGTAGCAAAGCTTCATGGCATGCGGGGATTTATCCCGGCTTCCCGTCTGAGCGCATCCTATGTGGAGGATCTGGATGAGTGGCTTGGAAAGACGGTGGATGTGACGGTTATCACAGCGGATGAGGAGGCAGGACGTCTGGTTCTGTCCGGAAGAGAGGCTGCCCGAGAGAAGGAAAAAGAGGAGAAGAATAAACGGATTGCGAAGTGCGAGGTGGGCGCTGTCATGGAAGGAACCGTGGAGACCATCAAGCCCTACGGCGCATTTGTCAGCCTGGAAAATGGGCTGTCCGGCCTGGTTCATATTTCTCAGATCAGCAAGAACCGGATCAAGCATCCGGGCGCTGTGCTGAAGGAAGGCCAGACGGTGACCGTGAAGATTCTCTCGACCGCAGATAATAAAATCAGCCTGAGCATGAAGGCTGTGGAGCCGGATGAGGCTCCGGAGGAAGAGGTATTTGATTACCACGAGAGCGGAGAGGCCACCACAGGCTTTGGAGAGCTCTTAAAGGGACTGAAATTTTAAAGATTTGGAAATAAAAAGGCAGTAAAAGGAGAGGGACGAAAGTGAATATCCCTAAATCGTATGATCAGCTGGATCAGTGGACAACGATTATGTTTTTGTATAATTCCGCTTTGAAGGCGATCAACACAAAGATTGAGATTATGAACAATGAGTTTGTTCATATTTATAATTATAATCCGATTGAGCATATTAAATCCCGGCTGAAGACGCCGGACAGTATTGTAAAGAAGTTAAAACGCAGCGGGCGCGAAGTGTCCATTGCCAATATGATCGAGCACTTGAGCGATATCGCGGGAATCCGTATTATCTGCTCCTTTACCTCGGATATCTATCTGATCGCAGATATGATTTCGCGTCAGGCGGATATCACGGTGCTTTATATCAAGGATTATATCAAGAATCCGAAACCAAACGGTTATAAGAGCTACCACATGGTAGTAACGATTCCCATTTATTTAAGCGAAGGTCCGGTGGAGACGAAGGTGGAGATTCAGATCCGCACCATCGCCATGGATTTCTGGGCCAGTCTGGAACACAAGATTTATTACAAATTTGAGGGAAATGCGCCTCAGAATCTGGAGGCGGAGTTAAAGGCCTGTGCAGATATTGTAGATATGCTGGATGCAAAGATGTTTTCACTCAATGAGTTGATTGCCCAGATTAGTGAAGAACAGAAGGCGGCAGAGCCGGAGGAAGAAAATTCGGAAGAGAAATCCGCGGATGGGCAGGAGACTCTGTCTGCGCAGAGAGCAGAGCATCTGACCGGACGGGATGCAAAGAATACAGGAGACCTGTTAGAGGAGTGGGCAAAGGAATGGGCAGGAAAGCAGGCAGAGAATGAGGCTGAAACAGAGCTTAAGAGAAACGGGGCAGATCATACGGGTAAATAGCGGAAGTATTCTTCTCTTTGAACTGGTATACCGGATGCTGACTCTGCCGCTGTTTTTTCAGATGTCGGAGGCGATGGTCCGTCTGGCGGTGCAGGCCTCGGGATACAGCTATGTGACAGTCAATAATTTGTGGGGATTTCTGGGAAAACCTGTGACGATTCTGGTGCTGGCTGTCATGCTTGTGATGCTTCTTTTAGAGGTAATGCTGGAAATTGGCTGTCTGGTGACAGCCTTTCAGGCAGCCGCCCTTTCCAGGAAAATCCATGCGCTGGCTATCTTTACAGGAGGGATATCCAAGACGGCAGCCGAAATACGGCGCGGGAATTTTAAATGGTTTCTGGTGGCGGCGGTTCATGGCTGCCTGATCCATCTGTTTTTCTTTTACCGGCTTTTATGTCACGTAAAGCCGGTGAAATTCATTCTCCCCGGACTTTTAGCGGAAGACTGGGGGCGGCTTTTGCTGGCAGCGGTGCTGGTCATGTTCGTGGTACTGTCGATTCCTACGGCTTTTACCGCTTTTGGATGCATGGTAGAGCAGCGTTCGTTCCGGGACAGTGTGAAGCGGAGTCAGGATCTTCTGCAGGGAAACGGTCCGCAGACGGTATTTATCCTGGTGCTTTGCAATGGACTGGTGATTCTGGCCGGTATTGTTTTGTATCTGGCGGCTGTTTTTCTGGTGGCAGTTCTGGCGGTACGCTTTATCGATCGCCGGATGGAGCTGGCCCTACTCCTGGCGGCCAGAGATCGGATTGAATTTGCGCTGATCTACGCGGCCAGTATCGCTGCCACGGTGGCAAATTACGGAACGCTGACAGTGCTCTATGTCAGGTACTGCCGGAAACGCGGAGAATCCGTACCGTGGGATCCGGTTCTTTTTGAAATGGAAACGGCACGGCGGGGGCGGCTTCTGACCCGGCGGAATATGCTGGGCATTTTGTCGCTGATAACGGCAGTCAGCATAGCGGCTGTATTTGATGCATCGAGAAATGGAAGCGGACTGGCTGATGATATCCTCTATGAGGTACAGATTACGGCACATCGGGGAAGCTCTGCTTCGGCTCCGGAGAATACCCTTGCGGCTCTGGAGGCGGCTGTTGATGAGCTGGCAGATTTTGCGGAAATTGATGTACAGGAGACAGCGGACGGGAAGCTGGTTCTTTTTCACGATCGGGCGTTAAAGCGGATCACAGGAGAAAACCGCTCTCTGGCGGGTATGACCTGGGAGGAGGTATCCCGGATTGATGCAGGGGCGTGGTTTTCGGAAGCGTTTGCCGGAACGGCGGTTCCTACACTGGAAGAGGCGATCGAGACTGCCAGAGGACGCTTGAGGCTGAATATTGAGATTAAAAACATGGGGGCTTCCAGCGATCTGCCGGAAAAGGTGGCAGCCCTTTTGGAGGAGCAGGATTTTATCCATCAATGTGTGGTTACGTCCACCAGCCTGGACTATCTGCGGAGAGTGAAGGAAGCAGTTCCGGAGCTTTACACAGGATATATCGCGTCGGCAGCCTATGGCAGCTATTATCAGGATGAGGCGGTGGATTTTGTCAGCATGCTGTCCAGCTCGGTAAACGGGCGGCTGGTGGAGGCTGTTCATGAATGCGGTAAGGAAATCCATGTATGGACCGTGAATCAGAAAAGTGAGCTGGAGCGGATGAAGCTTCTGGGGGTGGATAATGTGATTACCGATCATCCGCTGCTGGCCCGGGAGGTGCTTTATGCGGAGAAGAATACGGAACATCTTCTGGTACGTCTGCGGGAGATGCTGAAATAAAAACTAAAGGAGGAATGACAGCAATGAGAATGGTGCTGCAGCGAGTGACAAAGGCAAGCGTAACCGTGGATGAAACGGTGATCGGCGCGATCGATCAGGGCTTTCTTGTGTTGCTCGGGGTGTGTGAAAGTGATACGGAAGAGATCGCAGATAAAATGGTGGATAAGTTATGTAAACTGAGAATCTTTCAGGATGAGAATGGGAAGACCAACCGGTCTCTGGCCGATGTGGGCGGCTCTCTTCTGGTAGTAAGCCAGTTTACCCTGTATGCGGACTGCAGCGGCGGCAACCGGCCCAGTTTTTTTGGAGCAGGAAGCCCGGAATTTGCCAACCGCATGTATGAGTATGTGGTGGAACGCTGCAGGCAGTATGTAGAAAAGGTGGAGCATGGAGAGTTCGGCGCGGATATGAAGGTAGAGCTTTTAAATGACGGCCCCTTTACCCTGGTTCTGGACAGCGATACGCTGATTAAAAAGAAAAAATAATAGAAAAGAATCACGTACAAAAGAATGAGATATGATACAAAAGGAGTGGATGACAGATGGAACAGACAGCGAAGGAGCTGCAAAAGCAGCTGACATGGGAGTTCCCCAATATTGCCAAAAGTGCGCCGGAGCAGAAGGAGGAAGCTTTTGCTTACTGTGAGGGATATAAAGCCTTTTTGAATGCCGCTAAAACGGAACGGGAATTTACGGCGGAGGCAGTGAAGCTTTTAAGCGGGGCGGGCTATGAGCCGTGGAAGCCGGGAAAGATCTATGCAGCCGGGGATAAGGTGTATTATGTAAACCGGAAAAAGGCTCTCATCATGACTACCTTCGGAAAACGTCCATTGGAGGACGGCCTGCGGCTGAATGCGGCGCATATTGATTCTCCGCGCCTTGATTTAAAGCCGAATCCTATGTACGAAAAGTCGGAAATGGCCTTTTTTAAGACCCATTATTACGGCGGCATCCGCAAATATCAGTGGGTGACCATTCCGCTGGCCATGCACGGCGTGGCAATCAAAAGGGACGGAACTGCCGTGGAAATCTCCATTGGAGAGAAGGAAGGGGATCCGGTATTCTGCGTGACAGACCTTCTGCCGCATCTTTCCGCGGATCAGAATGAGCGGAAATTAAAGGATGGAATCAAGGGAGAGGAGCTGAATATCATTATCGGTTCCCTGCCCTTTGAATGCGGGGAGGAAGAACTGAAGGAGACGGTGAAGCTGAACGTCCTGGCTCTTCTCTATGAGAAATACGGGATAACCGAAAAGGACTTCCTGCGGGCTGAGATTGAGATGGTTCCGGCCGCCAAGGCTGTGGATGTGGGCTTGGATCGCAGTATGGTAGGCGCTTATGGACAGGATGACCGTGTCTGCGCGTACACTGCCATGACAGCGGAGATTGCCACCAGAGAGCCGGAATTTACCACCGTAACTGTGTTCGCGGATAAGGAGGAGATCGGTTCCGTGGGAAATACGGGACTCAATTCTAATTTCCTGCTGCATTATATTCAGGATCTGGCGGCAGCCTGCGGCGTGGATTACCGTACCGTTCTCAGAAATTCCATCTGCCTGTCTTCGGATGTGAATGCAGCCTTTGATCCCACCTTCCCCCAGGTTTATGAGGAGAAAAATGCCTGCTATTTGGGCAAGGGCTGTGTGCTGACCAAGTACACGGGAGCCAGAGGGAAATCCGGCAGCAGCGATGCCAGTGCGGAAACCATGGCGAAGGTCATTGATATCATGGATGCAGAGGGCGTTTACTGGCAGATTGGCGAGCTGGGTGCAGTCGATGTGGGCGGCGGCGGAACCGTGGCTTTATATGTGGCAGGGCTTGATGTGGATGTAGTGGATCTGGGAGTTCCGATTCTCTCCATGCATGCCCCGTTTGAACTGGCCTCCAAGATGGATATTTACCATACATACCGCGCATTCTGCGCATTTTATAAATAGGATCTTTTTTTCCGGGGCCGTTTGTGGTATTATGTTTCCTATACACATCCGCCCCGGTTTTTTCTGCAGGCGGTCAGAAAACGCAGAAACGGCGGAAAAAAGAACATAGAAAAAGAGGTTTTTTAAATGAGAAAATTAGTGAAAGCAGGAATTTGCGGTATGGCGGCAGTGATGCTTCTGACAGCAGGATGCTCCGCAAAGAAAACGGAGGATGCAGGAGCAGAGAGCAGTGCAGCGGTTAGCGAGGAAGCCGGCACAGAGGCTTCGGAGGAACAGAGCGAGGCAGAGACAGAAGAGTATATCGCAGAGGGAAGCATTACACTGGGCGAATATATGGGGATTCCGGTGACGGTTACCAAGCCGGCAGTGACGGATGAAGAGGTAGAGCTGGTGATTCAGAATTACTTAAACAGCAGCGCAACCTATGAAGAGTCCGATGAGGAGGCCCAGCTGGGCGATATTGTAAATATTGATTATAAGGGTCTTCTGAACGGAACTGCATTTGAAGGAGGCACGGATGAGGGCTATGATTTGACCCTGGGTTCCGGAAGATTTATTGACGGCTTTGAGGACGGACTGGTAGGTGTAAAGAAGGGGGAAAAGAGAGACTTAAATCTGACCTTCCCGGATCCTTATCAGAACGAAGATCTGGCCGGCAAGGATGTGGTATTTGAGGTTACTGTCAATGCAGTAAAGAAGAGAGTTGTTCCGGAGTTAAATGATGAGTTTGTCGCCACTGTTTCACCGGAGGACGGTACGGTTGAGAAATTCCGTGAGTCCGTTCATGAGATGCTTCTGACTCAGAAGCAGGTGGAAAGCGACAACCAGAGAGATACAGATTTAATCAATGCCATTGTGGAGGCATCAGAGATCGTGTGTGCGACAGACGATGTGGATGAAGCACAGGAGGTGCAGATCAATGCTTACACCAACATGGCAGCCGGTTACGGGATTGATCTTGCTACCTATGCAGGCCTGATGGGCATGGATGAGGATGGATTTAAGGCAGAGCTTCGGGAAGCGGCCAGAGAGATGGTAAAGCAGGAGATGGTGCTGAAGGAGATTGCAGCGAAGGAGAACATTACGGTAGGAACCGAGGAACAGGAAGAACTGGCTAAGAAATACGGCTATGAGAGCCTGGAGAAGTTCCTGGAGGCAGGTAATGTAACCGCTGAGATGGTGGAAGATACGGCACTGATGCAGAAAACTCTGGATTTCCTGGTGGAGCATGCCGAGATTACAGAGACGGAAGCTGCGGCAGGTGAGTAATCAGCCCGGGCGGCACAGGGGCAGAAATAAAAATACTAAAGCGGATGGGGAACGAATATGAAAATTTTAATGGATCGGATCCGGAAGGACGGAGTTGTAAAAGAGGGAAATGTATTAAAGGTAGACAAATTTTTAAATCACCAGATGGACATCGGCCTGTTTAAAGAGATTGGAAAAGAATTTAAACGGCGCTTTGCAGATGCTGAAATTAATAAGATTTTGACAATTGAGGCATCCGGAATCGGCATTGCCTGTATCGTGGCAGAGTATTTTGATGTGCCGGTGGTATTTGCCAAGAAGACCAAGACCAAAAATATTGCGGGTGATGTATATACCACAAAGGTGGAATCCTTTACCCACGGAACCGTTTATGACATTATTGTGTCCAAGCAGTTTTTGGGAGAGGGAGACAAGGTGCTTGTCATTGATGATTTCCTGGCTAAGGGAGCTGCCTTAAACGGCCTGATTACCCTGATTCAGGATTCCGGAGCCGAGCTGGCAGGCGCGGGAATTGTAATCGAGAAGGGCTTCCAGGACGGCGGCCGCCTGATTCGGGAGCGCGGAGTCCGGGTAGAATCCCTGGCAATTGTAGAGAGCATGAATGATCAGACAGGAGAAATTGTATTCAGAAATGAATAAAAAGGCATTATTTTTTGATATTGACGGAACCCTGTTCAGTGAGATTACAAGGCAAGTACCGCAAAGCGCGGTACTTGCCTTAAAAAAGACCAGGGAACTGGGAAATCTGGTATTTATTAATACGGGAAGGACCTGGTGCCAGACGGATGATATCCGCAGGGCGGTGGAGACGGACGGAATGCTCTGCGGCTGCGGCACCTACATTACAGCATCCGGGGATCAGGTGCTTTATGACCGGAGGCTCACACCGGAACGGGCGGAGGCGATTAAGCGGGATATTGTCCGGTTCGGACTGGATGGTGTGCTGGAGGGCGTGAACAGCTGCTATTTTCAGGACGGCGGCCCGAAGCACCCGTTTATGCGTAGGCTGGAACAGTTTTATAGGGCCAGTGGAAAAGCGCCGGGAAGCTGGGCAGATCCTTTCTGCGAGGCAAGCAAGTTTTGCGTGATAGCAGATGAAGCCAGTGATTTGGAAGGCTTTTTTGCAGCGATGGCGGATTTTGACATAATTAACCGGGGCGGCGGATTCTATGAGTGTGTACCGGCCGGGCACTCCAAGGCCTCTGCCATCGAATGGATTTTAAATCGGTACGGACTGAAAAAAGAAGATGCCTGGGTGTTTGGAGACAGTATGAATGATTTATCCATGTTTCAGTATTCGCTGAACTCTGTACTGATGGGAAAGCATGATCCGGGGCTGGAGCCCTACGCCTCCTTTACAACAAAGACCGTGGAGGAAGATGGAATTGCCTATGCGCTTAAGACTCTCGGAATGCTGGGAGAGGACGGTACGGCTTTATGACGGAAGATACGAGACGGGAAAGGCCGGTTTACGTTCTGCAGCGGATTCATTCTGTCGGGGAAATCGAGACCTGCGGGAAGGCTCTGATTCGGGAGGCTTCCTGGAGCTGCCGGAGGAAGCCCGAGGCATGGGCTTATATGGGCTATGTGGATGGAGAGGGCCTCTGGGTGCGTATGGTATGCCGGGAAACGGATCCGAGAAGGATTTATACCAAACACCGGGATCCGGTTTGGAAGGACAGCGCAATGGAGGTATTTCTGGCTTTCCCGAAGAAGGGAGAGAAACTTTCCAATCACACCCTTTATCTGAATTTTGAAATAAATGCCAACGGGGCCCTGTTTGCCCAGCGCGGAACCGGACGTTCGGATCGGGTGTTTGTGCCGGAACGGGTGTATGCGGAGTGCGGCTGCCGGGCATGGATAGAGGGAGAGCTCTGGAAGGCACAGCTTCTCGCTCCGGAATGGTACTTAAAGGAGGGCTGCGGCTGGGAGTATCGGGCCGGGGACGGGCAGGTGATGCCGCCCTTTTACTGCAATTTCTATAAAATTTCCGAGGCTCCGGATATTGAGCATTATCTGAGCTACAGCCGGATCGAGAGTGAGGTGCCGAATTTCCACCTGCCGCTCTGGTTTGCCGAAGTGGCGGATGAGACTTTTTGAGGATGGCGGAGGAAATGATAGTTCTGATTCAGAAGCTTTATCATATCTTAAATTCTGATAGTTTATATAACTTATCCGGCAGTGCTTACGAAAAATCAATGGGAGAAAGGTTTGACAAAACAGGATTTGACGAAAGAAAGTATTTTAAAACAGTATTTTGGCTATGATTCTTTCCGCAGCGCCCAGGAACTGCTGATTGACAGCATTCTGGCCGGGAGAGATACATTGGGGATCATGCCCACCGGCGCGGGGAAATCACTCTGCTATCAGATTCCGGCGCTGATGATGGACGGAATTACCCTGGTGATTTCTCCTTTAATTGCACTGATGAAGGATCAGGTGGGAAGCTTAAACCAGGCGGGAATTCATGCCGCATTTTTAAACAGCTCGTTGACAGCGGCGCAGTATTATAAGGCGCTTGAGTATGCCGGACAGGGGCGTTACCCGATCATCTACGTGGCGCCGGAACGGCTTCTCACAGAGGAATTTTTAGACTTTGCTCTGCATGCGCGGATTTCCATGGTAGCAGTGGACGAGGCCCACTGTGTATCCCAATGGGGACAGGATTTCAGGCCCAGCTATCTGAAGATTCGGGAATTCATCGATCGCCTGCCGGTGCGCCCGGTGGTCAGCGCCTTTACAGCAACGGCGACGAAGGAGGTGCGGGATGATATTCTGGACATTCTGGAGCTGCGGGATCCGATGGTGACGGCTACGGGCTTTGACAGAAGCAATCTGTATTTCGGGGTGGAATCGCCGAAGGATCGGTACGGGGCCGTAAAGCATTATCTGGAATGCCATCCGGGGGACAGCGGAATCATCTACTGCCTGACCAGAAAGCATGTAGAGGATGTCTGCGGACGTCTGATCCGGGACGGATTTTCGGTGACACGCTATCATGCAGGCCTGACCGATGCAGAGCGGCGCAGGAATCAGGAGGATTTTATCTATGACCGGGTGCCGGTGATGGTGTGTACGAACGCATTTGGGATGGGAATCGATAAATCCAATGTCCGCTTTGTGCTCCATTACGGCATGCCGAAAAATCTGGAATCCTATTATCAGGAGGCCGGCCGGGCGGGGCGTGACGGAGAACCGGCAGAGTGTATTCTCTATTACAGCGGCCAGGATGTGATTACGAATCAGCTGTTTCTGGATCATAATCAGGACAATCAGGAGCTGGATGCACTGACCCGCGCCATGGTGCGGGAGAGAGATCAGGAACGGCTGAAACGGATGACCTTTTACTGCTTTACCAATGAGTGCCTGAGGGATTATATTCTGAAATATTTCGGAGAGTATAAGAGTAATTTCTGCGGAAATTGTTCTAATTGTCTGACCCAATTCGAAGAAGCGGATGTGACGGAGATTGCCCGGGCTCTGGTGGGCTGCGTAAAGACAAGCCGACAGAGGTATGGTACGACTGTGATTCTGGATACTGTTCATGGGGCCAATACGGCGAAAATCCGAAATTACCGGATGAATGAAAATCCCTATTACGGGACTTTGGCTAAGGTGCCGCCGTATATCGTATTTTCAGATAAAACCCTGACGCATATGTGTCTGGTAAAGCCGAAAAATAAGGAAGAGATGCTGACTGTAACAGGGGTGGGCGAGTTTAAATATGAAAAATACGGGGAACGGTTTCTGGCCCTGTTCCGGGAGTAAATTCTCCCGGCGGGGCTTTGGCTGCCCTTATTATAATCTGAGGTTATGACAAGGTTAAGTAAAAACCATAGACTATCGTCTGAATTTCTTCTTGTAAGTTTTTTTAATTGGTGCTAGAATGGAAAAAACATGATGAAATGCTGTGATTGGGACAAGCGAAACGGTATCTTCATTTCAGAGAGCTGTCGGGCGCTGTGAGACAGTATGAAAGCCGCGGACCATCACCCAGGAGCATCCTGCTGAAGGAAACGGCTGCTGCATTGTATGGTGGCGGTTTATGTAGGTTGGGACGGAGGCCCGCCGTTATGAGGGCGGCTGTTAAGGTCTGAGAGACTTAGACAGTATAAGGGGCTGCAGCTTTTTGCTGCGGCAAGCAGAGTGGTACCACGGAGTGATTTCGCCTCTGCAGTCTGATGTAGAACGCATCGGACTGCAGGGGCGGTTTTTATTTTGTCACAGGAGAGCTCCGCGGCTGCCGGTGGGAGAAAATGCTCCCGGCTCAGAGGCCGCATCATGTGCCAGGCAGAGATCTTACATATGATACGGCAGCAGGAGGCAAAACGATTATGCAGCGTAGGGCAGAGACCCTGCGAGGCCTAAAAGAAATGCTTCCGCTCTGGAAAAACAGCATGAAGTTATGGAATAGCATAATGGAAAGGAATATGGGTATGAAAGCCTACAAGAAATGTATGGATGCCCTGGCCGCTGTGGAAAAGCTGGTCTTAGTGGCATCAACGCTGTTGATTTTAGTGCTGACCGTAGGAAATGTATTTTCCCGTAAGGTCATTCATCAGTCCTGGTCATTTACCGAGGAATTGGTTGTGGCTGTATTTGTTCTGATCACCCTGATGGCCGCTGCACTGGCTTGCCGGGAGGGCGAGCTGGTCAGTCTGACCCTGATTACGGATCGGCTGCCGAAGTCTCTGAAAAAGCCGTCCGTTATTTTGATTACCATCCTGTGCATTGCATTTACCTGCATCTTATTCCGCTATGGTATGGATAAGGTTGTGACGCAGATGGCAAACGGAAAGAGAACCTTTGTATTGAACTGGCCGGAGTGGATTTTCTGGTCCTTTGTCCCCATCGGGGCTGTGTGCATGATTCTGCACTTCTTAGAATACTGCATCGATTTTTGCTGCGGGAAGGAGGATGAAACATGATAAGCGCTGTTTTATTTATTTCCTTTTTCATTTTCCTGCTTTTAGGTGTGCCGATTGGTATCTGCCTGGGACTTTCCTCAGTATGTGCAATCCTGTACTCAGGAACCTCCTTAACTATCGTAGCCACCAATATGTACTCCGGTATCAGCAAGTTTTTGCTGCTTGCCATCCCGTTCTTCGTATTATCGGGAAATATCATGGCAAAGGCCGGTATTTCCAAGCGTTTGATTAAGTTTGTAAACACATGTGTCGGCCACAGAAGAGGCGGTATTGCCATCGTGTGCGTTATCGTAGCCTGCTTCTTCGGCGCAATCTCCGGTTCCGGTCCCGCCACCGTAGCGGCTCTGGGCTCTGTGCTGATTCCGGCCATGATTATGGAAGGCGGCTTTTTGGCTCCTTTCTCCACGGCGCTGATGGCGACGGCCAGCTCCATTGCCATCGTAATTCCGCCCAGCATCGCCTTTGTTGTATACGCTTCTATCTCCGGCGTTTCCATTGCCGATATGTTCTCGGCCGGTATTATTCCGGGACTTTTGATGGGCGCTGCTTTAGTTGTGGTAGTTATGATGGAGGCCAGAAAAAATAATATCCAGCCGCAGCAGGAACGCGCCAGTATGGCAGAGCGCCTGGATGCTTTTAAGGATGCGTTCTGGGGCTTTTTGATGCCGGTGATTATTCTGGGCGGTATCTACGGCGGTATTTTCACACCTACCGAGGCGGCTGCCGTATCGGTAGTGTACGGTCTCTTTGTCGGCATGGTGATCTACAGGGAAGTTACCATCCGGGATATGTGGGACATTATGGTGGATTCTGCCAAGACCACCGGCGGCATCATGCTGATCGTGGCCTGCGCGTCCCTGTTCTCCTTTGTATGTACGCAGTTCGGTATTGCCCAGGCAGCTTCTGACCTTCTGGGAAGTATTGCACATAACCAGTTTACGTTCCTTTTGATCGTAAATGTTATTTTCCTGATTGCAGGATGCTTTATTGATGCCAACTCGGCTATGTACATTTTTATTCCGATCATGCTTCCGGTATGCAAAAACCTGGGCTATGACCTGGTGGCATTCGGCGTTGTGGCAACTGTAAACCTGGCAATCGGACAGGTAACACCTCCGGTAGGCGTAAACCTTTTCGTAGCAATTTCCGTGAAGCTGAAGGAAGGCATGAGCGTCACCATTCAGCAGATTTCCAGAGCCGTGGTTCCGCTGATTGTGGCTTCCTTAGTCATTCTGGCAGCCATAAGCTTTGTTCCTTCTATCTCCACCTTCCTGCCGAAGCTGATGGCCGGTGATACCTATACGGGCACTGTGACGGCTGCAGGAGAGGGAGCAGGCTATGGTTCCATGGATTCCTTTGATACGATTGACGATTACAGTGATTTGGGCTGGGAAGAGCAGACCTGGAATTTTGCCTGCTCCACTACGGAGACAAGCACCTGGGCCGAGGGCGGCCGGAAGTTCGGCGAGCTGATGGAGAAAGCCACCGGAGGAAAGGTAAAGGTCAATGTGTATGCAGCCGACCAGCTGACCGGAGGAAACCAGTCAGAGGGTATTCAGGCGCTGATGAATGGAGATCCAGTACAGGTATCCATGCACAGCAACTTAATTTATTCTGCTTTTGATCCGCGGTTTAACGTAGTATCTCTGCCGTACCTCTTTGATTCTGTGGAGGATGCAGATGCCAAATTAGACGGCGCAGCCGGCGAAAAGATGAAAGAAATCTTAGGCGAATACGGCCTGCACTGCATGGGTATTGCCGAGAATGGTTTCCGCCAGCTGACCAACAATGTCCGCCCGATTCAGTCTGCGGCTGACATGAAGAACTTAAAGATCCGTGTGGCAGGAAGCAACCTTCTGATGGAGTGCTATAAGCGCTGGGGCGCAGATGCCACGAATATGAACTGGTCCGAGACCTACACCGCTCTGCAGCAGAAGACCGTAGAGGGCCAGGAAAATCCGCTGCCGGCCATCGATGCGGCCAGCGTGCAGGAGGTTCAGCCCTATGTTTCCCTGTGGAATGCCAACTATGACTGTCTGTTCTTCTGTATCAATCAGGAGCTGTATGACAGCCTGACTCCGGAGCAGCAGGCCGTTGTGGATGAGGCAGGCCAGAAGGCAGTTGACTATGAGCGTTATATCAACCGTGCCGGCGATGACGAGATCATGAGCCGCTGGGAGGAGAAAAACGGAGTATCCTTTATTGCCTATGAGGATCTGGATGTGGAGTCCTTCAAAGAGGCAGTAGCCGGTGTGCCGGAGTGGTTCCGGAAGGAGCTGGAGAGCCAGGGCTATACGGATGCCAAAGAGCTGATCGAGGCATTTACAAGAGATGCCGATGCGGTGAGCTTTGAGGTGGAGGATCACAGCGATTTAGGCTGGGAAGAGCAGACCTGGAATTTTGCCTGCTCTACGACGGAGACAAGCACCTGGGCCGAGGGCGGAAGAAAGTTCGGCGAGCTGGTGGAAAAAGCCACCGGCGGCAAGATTAAGGTCAATGTGTATGCAGCCGACCAGCTGACCGGCGGAAATCAGTCGGAAGGTATCCAGGCGCTGATGGATGGAGATCCGGTGCAGGTATCCATGCACAGCAACCTGATTTATTCGGCATTTGACCCGCGGTTTAACGTGGTGTCCATGCCTTATCTCTTCAATTCTGTGGAAGAAGCAGATGCCAAGCTGGACGGACGGGCCGGAGAGCTGATGAAGGATATTTTAAGCGAGTACGGCCTGCACTGTATGGGTATTGCCGAGAACGGCTTCCGTCAGCTGACCAACAACGTCCGCCCGATTCAGACCGTGGCTGACATGAAGAATGTGAAGATCCGCGTGGCAGGAAGCAATCTTTTGATGGAGTGCTATAAGCGCTGGGGCGCAGATGCCACGAACATGAACTGGTCCGAGACCTACACAGCCCTGCAGCAGAAGACCGTAGAGGGCCAGGAAAATCCGCTGCCGGCCATCGATGCGGCCAGCGTGCAGGAGGTTCAGCCGTACTGCTCTTTATGGAATGCCAACTATGACTGCCTGTTCTTCTGTATCAATCAGGAAATCTACGATCGCCTGACTCCGGAGCAGCAGGCCGTGATCGATGAATGCGGCCAGAAGGCAACCCAGTACGAAAGATATATTAACCGCGCCGGCGATGAGGAAATCATGAGCCGCTGGACAGAAAAGAACGGCGTGGAGATTACTCCGTATGAGGATCTGGATATTGAATCCTTTAAGGAGGCAGTGGCAGGTGTGCCGGAGTGGTTCCGGCAGGAGCTGGAGGCACAGGGCTATACGGATGCCAAAGAGCTGATTGATGTATTTACAGCAGAGACTGTCCTTCCGGCAGATACAGCATCCAAGGAAGAGAGCGATCCTGCCGGAGCATATTCGGTTGGGGATCACAGCGATTTGGGCTGGAGAGCGCAGACCTGGAACTTCGCCTGCTCTACCACCGAAACCAGCACTTGGGCCGAAGGCGGCAGAAAGTTCGGCGAGCTGGTGGAAGAGGCTACCGGAGGAAAAGTAAAGGTCAATGTGTATGCGGCCGATCAGCTGACCGGAGGAAACCAGTCAGAGGGCATTCAGGCGCTGATGGACGGAGATCCGGTGCAGGTATCCATGCACAGCAACTTAATCTATTCGGCCTTTGATCCGCGGTTTAACGTAGTTTCTCTTCCGTACCTTTTCGACTCTGTGGAGGACGCGGATGCGACCCTGGACGGCGAGGCCGGAGAGATGATGAAGGATATTTTAAACGGCTACGGCCTGCACTGCATGGGTATTGCAGAAAACGGTTTCCGCCAGCTGACCAACAATGTCCGCCCGATTCAGTCTGTGGCTGACATGAAGAATTTAAAGATCCGTGTGGCAGGAAGCAACCTTCTGATGGAGTGCTATAAGCGCTGGGGCGCAGATGCCACCAACATGAACTGGTCCGAGACCTACACGGCTCTGCAGCAGAAGACCGTAGAGGGCGAGGAAAACCCGCTGCCGGCCATCGATGCAGCCAGTGTGCAGGAGGTTCAGCCGTATGTATCTTTATGGAATGCCAATTATGACTGCCTGTTCTTCTGTATCAATCAGAATGTATATGATACGCTGACTCCGGAGCAGCAGGAGGTCATTGACGAGTGCGGACGCCTAGCCACCGAGTATCAGCGCTATATCAACCGCGCAGGTGATGAGGAAATCATGAGCCGCTGGATGCAGAAAAACGGCGTTTCCTTTATTGCCTATGAGGATCTGGATGTGGACTCCTTTAAATCGGCAGTGGAAGGAATTGACAGCTGGTTTATTGAGAAGCTGGAGGAGCAGAATTATACGGATGCCAAAGCGCTGGTGGAGGCATTCAGAAAGTAGTTCAGAGAGCGATTCAGAGAGAAGCTTTGAAAGCGGTCGAAACGGAAGCTGCTTTGCGGATTTGACTGCATTTAAATGATATTAATTATAGAAGAAACTCAGATAAGAAATTCAGAACAGAGAAATTTTACAAAAAGCCCTGGTGCCGATGAAAATGGCATCAGGGCTTTTTGTAAAGACAAGAAGGTCTAAAGAATTCCCAGCACCCGCAGGGCGCACCAGACTACCAGAAGCGCCATAATACCATTCATCAGGCGATAATGACGTTCATAAAGCTTTCGAAGAATATTTCCGGCAAAGGCCCAGATCAGATTTCCGATGGCGCCGAGGACCATGAGGTAAAAGGCCAGGCAAAGGAGAAGCGTAGGCCGTGTCTCGTGGGGAAGAATAAAAGTGGAAAACATGGTCAGGCCGTAAATGATGATTTTTACATTGACCAGCTGCAGCAGGATCCCCATGGGATAGGTGGGAACCTGTTCGGCCGTATTCTCACCGGGAGGAAGACGGCGGTAGGTCTGCCAGGCTAAGTAGAGCAGGTACAGGGCACCGATGTATTTCATCACGGGCTGAATGCCGGGGACGATGGCTGCCAGAGCGCTGCAGAAGATCCCGGAGAGGATCATCAGCGACAGGGAGCCGGTCCAGATGCCCAGCATGAATTTCAGGTTCTTTTTGATTCCGTAGCGGCTGGCTGAGGAAAGAAGGAAAATATTGTTGGGGCCGGGTGACCAGACTGTGATGCAGGCTGTGATGGTCATCTGCCAGAAGATGGAAAGCGGCATGGGAGTGGTCCTTTCGTTTTATTTGTTTTTCATCCGAAGTTCTCCCTTCATTATAATAAAAACCTAGGCGTTTGCGAAACGCCAGAACCCGCATAAATACGGGATTCTTTTTGTTACAAAATAAAACATCTCCTCAATGGTTTATGGTAAAATAGAATTGTCCAGAAACTATCAACCAATCCACCA
>Ga0129309_1000236_pt1 | contig 48822 bp, 41 predicted proteins | sample L1105metagenome_FD_94439 | JGI IMG/M metagenome (GOLD analysis project Ga0129309, IMG submission 94439) | Ring-tailed lemur group fecal microbial communities from Wisconsin, USA - L1105 metagenome | ecosystem: Host-associated > Mammals > Digestive system > Large intestine > Fecal | place: USA...
GACGTTATCCAGAACCTGTTCCCGGACAAGCAGACCGACTTTGTCATCTCCATCAACGAGACCGATGTGGCCCTCATCAAGCAGCTGCCCGAGGGAGCCGATGCCAAGGAGTTGCAGAAGATCGCCAAGCAGGTCTCCACCGCTGTCACCCAGGAGCTGGGCATCAAGGTGGTCATCGGCATCGGCACCGTGGTCAATCATATCCGGGACCTGGCTCGTGCCTACAAGGAGGCTGGCGTGGCCATCGACGTGGGCAAGGTCTTTGAGACGGAGAAGACCGTCATCAACTACGAGAATCTGGGCATCGGCCGTCTGATCTACCAGCTGCCTACCATCCTATGCCAGATGTTCCTCCAGGAGGTCTTTAAGAAAAACCCCATTGACGCCCTGGACCAGGAGACCCTGCTGACCATCAACAAGTTCTTCGAGAACAACCTGAACGTGTCCGAGACCGCCCGGAAGCTTTTTGTCCACCGGAACACCCTGGTGTACCGCCTGGAGAAGATCAAGAAGCTCACTGGCTTGGACCTGCGGGAGTTTGACGACGCCATCACCTTCAAGGTGGCCCTCATGGTCAAGAAGTACCTCATTTCCCGGGGAATCGAGTCCTGATTCTTTGAATTTCCAAGCCGCCCATGCGACAGCATGGGCGGCTTTTTTGTTTTCCAATCCCTGGAGAAACGAGAGGGGGGACAGGAAGGAAATTCCTGGGGAATTGAGCGTCCTTTTTGCGGATTTTGTCATTTACATAACGCAGGAACTGTGGTACACTTTTTTCAAATAGACTCCGCCAGTCAAAGAGGAGGCTCGGAGTCTGAAATTTTTGATTGACAATTATAGGTTACAGGTGTAACCTATAAAATACAGGATAAAATTTGTCAAATTTTCGAATTTCTGCAACAAAATACGGGAATGTGACGTCTAATAAAACGGGACACGGAAACGAGACAAGCGGAGGAAACCATGATACGTCTGATCGATGTACAAAAAGAATACGATAACGGTACCAAGGCCCTGAAGGGGGTCAACCTGCGGATTGACGATGGAGAGTTTGTCTTTCTGGTGGGCCCTTCGGGGTCTGGTAAATCCACCGTCATCAAGCTGATTACCGGTGAGATCGCTGCAACCGAGGGGCGGCTAATGGTCAACGGCTATAATCTGAGCAATATCGCTCCCAGGCAGATCCCCTATATGCGCCGGACCTTGGGCATCATCTTCCAGGATTTCCGTCTGATCGAAAAAAAGACGGTGTATGAAAACCTGGCCTTTGTCATGCGGGCCATCGGCGCCTCCACCCGGGAGCTGCGCCGCCGCATTCCCTATGTGCTCCAGCTGGTGGGACTGGACCAGAAGGCCGACCACTACCCCGGACAGCTGTCCGGCGGCGAGCAGCAGCGTGTGGCCATTGCCCGGGCTCTGGTCAACAATCCCAGCATGATCATCGCCGACGAGCCCACGGGCAATCTGGACCCCCAGCGCTCTCTGGAGATCATGATGCTGCTGGAGCGCATCAACGAGCTGGGCACCACCGTCCTGGTGGTCACCCACGAGAAAAGCTTGGTCAACCGCTTCTCCAAGCGAGTGGTGGCCATTGAAAACGGACGGATCATCAGCGACGAGACAGGTGGGTATTACAATGGCGAGAAAATTTGACGCAGGATATTATTTCAGAGAGGGCTTCCACTCCATCTTCACCCACGGTTTCATGTCCTTTGCCGCCGTGTGTATGATCGTGGCCTGTCTGCTGATTATGGGTTCCTTCTCCCTGCTGGCGGTCAATCTGGACCACATGCTGGGAGACCTGGAGAAAGAAAACGAATTTTTGGCCTACATAGAAGAGGACTACACCGAGGAACAGGCCCGGGCGGTGGGGGAAGAGATCCAAAAGATCCCCAACGTAGCCCAGATTACGTTTGTGACCCGGGCGGAGGCCCTGGAGGACTTCAAGGCCGGCCGGGAGGACAATGATCTGCTGAGCGACCTGCCCGCCACGGTGCTGCGGGATCGATTCCGCATCCATGTGACCGATATCGAGCAGCTGAAGCAGACCTCCGATGCGGTAAGGGAGGTCACTGGTGTGGGTGATGTGGCAGTCGCGGACAAGATTGCCGAAGGATTTGTGATGGTCCGCAATATCGCTACCGGCGTGGCGGTGGTCCTGATCGGTATTTTGATGATCGTCTCCCTGTTTATCATCGCCAATACCATCAAGCTGGCTACCTTCTACCGCCGGGAGGAAATTGCCATTATGAAGATGTGCGGCGCCACCAACGCCTTTGTCCAGTGGCCCTTCGTAGTGGAGGGGCTGCTGCTGGGGCTCACCGGAGCTCTAGTGGCCTTCTTCGCCCAGTGGGGCATTTACCAGATGGTGGGCAAGCTGATCATCCAGGGCAACGGCCTGTCCTTGGTCACCATGCTCAGCTACAAGTCCATGATCAAGAACATTCTGGCTACCTTCTGCGGCACCGGCGCGCTCATCGGTGTGGGCGGTTCGCTGCTGGCCATTCGGAAATTCCTGCAAGTTTAAAAGAGGTGAGAGCATGAAGCACCAGAAGAGACAGCGAATCCTGATGGGCGTGCTGGCCGGGTTTATGGCTCTGGTCATGCTGCTGCCCATTGTGGCCAACATCTTCGCCCGCTGAATCCGCCGACTGTGAAGAGGAGACATACCATGAAGAAGAACATACTCCGGCGGGCACTGCCCCTGGTGCTGGCTGCGGTTTTAATGATTCCCCTGTTCGAGCCGCTGTCTGTGACCCCGGTTTCGGCCAAAGTGACCCAGCAGGATATCGACAAGCTGAAGTCAGACGCCAATGATCTGGCCAGCCAGAAAAAGGAGCTGGCGAGCCAGCTGAGTAAGGTACGGGCCGACAAGAGCAAGGCACAGGACAGAAAATCTTTGATTGAGCAGCAGATCAATGTGATCCAGTCGGAGATCAATAACTACGACGCCCAGATCCAGAACTACGCCACCCTGATCGGGGAGAAGGAGGTGGATCTGGCCGAGACGCAGCAGAAAGAGGCGGCTCAGTACGAGCTGTTCTGCAAACGGGTCCGGTCCATGGAAGAGGACGGCGAGGTGTCCTACTGGTCCATTTTGTTCTCGTCCAGCGACTTTTCCGACTTGCTGGACAATTTTATGATGGTCGAAGAGATCATGCAGTATGACAACGGCGTGATGGAGAGCCTGGTTTCTCTGCGGGAGCAGATCGAGGCCGACAAGGCCGCGCTGGAGAGCGCCAAGGCCGACAAGGAGAGTGCCAGACAGGCCAAGGTGGCCGCCAAGCAGGATCAGGAGGCGAAGCAGGCCGAGGTGGACAAGCTGATTGATGAGATCAGTGCGGATGAGGACGCGCTGGAGGCTCAGGAGGCCCAGATGCGAAAGGAAGCCGCCGCCATTGACGCCGAAATCAAGAAGAAGCAGAAGGAGCTGGCTTCTCAAATCTCCAACGTGGTCAGCGAGTCCGGGTTCCTGTGGCCCCTGTCCGGTTATAACACGCTGTCCTCCCTGTACGGCAGCCGAATCCACCCGCTTACTGGAAAGGCCAACAATCATACGGGAATCGACATCCCGGCGCCCAAGGGGACGTCTATTTTGGCTTCCAAGAGCGGCGTCGTGGTGACCTCGGCCTATAATAACTCCTACGGCAACTATGTGGTGGTGGCCCACAGCGACGGCACCAGTACGCTGTACGCCCACATGAGCAAGCGAAACGTGTCGGAGAAGCAGACGGTGAAGCAGGGAGCCGTGGTGGGCTATGTGGGCTCCACTGGTTCTTCCACCGGAAACCACCTCCACTTTGAGATCCGCGTTAACGGAGTCCGAAAGGACCCGGTGAATTACTTCAAGAGCAAGACGCTGTACGTCACCTATAAAGGGCAAAAAGTACAGCTGAAGCATTAAATGAAAACAGGACCACCCGGCTGGGGTGGTCCTGTTTTTTGAGAAGCCGGAAGGTAAATCAATTTTCGTTTATCTGCCCAAGGCTCCCCCCTTGGGGGGAGCTGTCAGCAAAGCTGACTGAGGGAGGCTGAGAAAAGGCAAGCAAAAGTTTATCTCAGCACCCACTGAACCATCAGCAGCAGGCCGAACCCGGGAACCCCCAGCAGGCCCAGAACCAGGGCGTTGACCAGGTTGACGCCCAGGGATACGCCGAGGAGGTGGCCAAATTGGGAAAAAACAGCCAAAACGGCCAGTCCCACCGAGGAACGCAGGATCAGGCGGACCAGCTGAACCAGGGGCCAGCGCAGCAGGAGCAGGGCGGCGCACAGCAGCAGTCCGGCCAGCCCCCAGGCAACGTAGTCGGGCAGGGCGGTCATGGGGCTCCCTCCAGCTCTTTGACCCGCCGCAGCAGATAGTTGTACCGGGCCTGGAGGGCGTTGATCTCGAAGACGTAGGACTCAATGAGGTCGCCGTCGCTGGCGTTGTTAAAGCTGCCGTAGGCCTGGTTGATGAGGGTGCGGGTATGGGCCAGAGAGGCCAGCAGCTCCCGCCGCTCCGTGTCTCTGGGGCTCACCGGGCGGCGAAAGAAAAAGGTGCGGGCCGGTTCCGTCATGGGCGTCACTCCTTTCATTGTGTTTGGGTGCAGTATCATTGTATTTTTAGTTTGGACAAATATTCCAGCCCTTAGACAGGGATAAGGAGCAATTGACGGGACAAACTACCCTCGGACGGCAGAGAGGGTCCCGTTCAGCCAGATATCCCGCTGTGGAACGCTCCTTTGGCGAAAGGCGGAGGAGAGGGAATGCCTCTTCTCTAAGCCGGTGCCGGAGCATCTTGGGGCCGGATATGGCCCAGCGGAGGGAGACCCAGCCGATGATGGCGAAGTCTGAACGCAGCACCGCGGTACCAGGAAGAAAGGACCGGACGCGGGAGACTTTCCGAGGAAAGAGATACCTTCCGATGTCCCGCCGTCTCAAATAGTCCGTCTGTCGAAAGAAATTCGGCCAAGGACAAGCAAGGGCCGCTCTGCAAAGCAGAGCGGCCCTTGTCTATGCCGGTTTCAATTATAGATCGAGCATGGTCTGGCAGAAGGTGCGCAGCACCACCGCCAGCTCGCAGCGCTTGATGCCGTTTCCAGGGTGGAGGGTGCCGTCGCTGTAACCGGACAGCAGGCCCTTGGAGACAGCCCACTCCAGGCCATTCCGGGCCCAGGGGGAGGCGCTGGCCCCGTCGCTGAACTGGGACAGATCATGGCTGGCCGTCACATCCAACTTCTTGTACTGGGCAAACTGCCGCAGAACCAGCGCCAGCTGCTCCCGGGTCAGGGCGGCGTTGGGATTGAAGCCGGTGTCGGTGCCGGTCATGAGCCCCTCTTTGCTGCACCAGGACACGGCGTCGTGGAACCAGTCGGACTCGGCCACGTCGGAGAAGCCGGCATCCTTGGCCTTGCGAGAGCCGCCCAAGCGCCATAGAATCTGGGCCAGCTGGGCCCGGGTCACGGTACCTTCGGGGGAGAAGGCGTCGGCTCCGGTGCCGGAGAAGAGGCCCTCCTCCAGAGTGTACTCCACGGCGTCATAGTACCAGGAGCCGAAGGCTACATCGGAGGGGATGATAACCGAGTCGAAAATCCGCAGGTAGTAGCCCAAGGTATACTCAGTCTGATCCACGGGTGAGTTGTAATGGAGGGTAACAAAGTAGAGCACCGAATCTGGGGAGGGCAGAGGCTTCCCGGCAGTGGGAAGGGTCTGGCCGCTGTTGGCGGCGCTCCGGGCATTCAGGACCTCCTGGGCCCGTTCCCGCAGGGTATCGGCGGACAGAATATAGGTCTGTCCATTGGTCAGGGGGTAAGTGGTACCGGCGTGGGGGACCAGCTTGCCTTCGGCGGTGATCAGGTCGGAGGCAGGGGAGCCTTCGCCGTCCAGCATCTCGTAGATACCGTCGCCGTTCATGTCGGTGAGGTAATCCACCTCCGCATACACCTGGTCGGCCTTGGGCTGAAGGAAGAAGGAGGCCTTGCCGGCCACCCGGTTCACATTGCAGTCGTATCGGACGGAGTCGTCCACCCGGAAGACGCCGGAGTTGTCCCGGCGGTACAGTTCCACGTGGAGGTTCTGATTGGGCGAGTCCGTGGCCTCAGCGTCAATGAGGAAGGCGGCAAAGCTGTTTGCCAGGGGGTCGACGGCGTGGGCCGGAAGCGTCAGAGCCGCGGTCAGTGCCAGGGTCAGAGTCAGACACAGCCATCGTTTCAATTTTGCCATAAATGGGCTCCTTTCAATGAAAATAGGAAGGACACAGAGGGTATTATACCCAAAAAATCGTAAATTTGCAAGGGTGTGCCAAATAAAGGAAAATAAAATGAAATGTAAACCACGATAAGAAATAGTTGACAAATGGAAATGAAGAATGTATACTGCAAATGAAAAACGGTTGACGATTGGAGAATGAGCGATGAGACGACTGGCAAATGAGATTATAGCGGGCCGCCGCTTGGGCCGGGCGGATGACCTGTCCCAATTTGTGACTGCCGATCTGGAGGAGCTGCGCCGGGGAGCGGATGAGATCCGAAAGGCTCTGTGTGGTGAAGCGTTTGAGCTGTGCACTATCATCAACGGCCGCAGCGGCCGCTGCGGAGAGGACTGTAAATTCTGCGCCCAGTCCTGCCACAACCACACGGGCGCGGAGGAGTACCCCTTCCTGCCTGTGGAGGAGATCGTGGCCGAAGGCAAGCGCAACGAGGCCGCCGGAGTCCAGCGGTACTCCATCGTGACGGCGGGCCGGGGCCTGTACGGCCGGGAACTGGAACAGGGGCTGGCGGCTTACCGGAAACTGCGGGAGGAGACAGGTCTGGCCCTGTGTGCTTCCCACGGACTCCAGAGCGTAGAGGAGTTCCGGGCCATGAGGGAGGCGGGGGTGACCCGCTGCCACGCCAACCTGGAGACCTCCAGGCGGTATTTCCCCTCCATCTGCACCACCCACACCTACCAGGACAAGGTAGACAATATCCTCAGGGCCAAGGAAGCCGGGCTGGAGATCTGCTCGGGCGGCATTCTGGGTATGGGGGAAACTTGGGAGGACCGGATCGACATGGCGGTGAGCTTGGCCGAACTGGGGGTGGCGTCCATCCCCCTGAACCTGCTCAGCCCCATCCCCGGCACCCCATTTGAGCACCTGCCTCTCATCCCTGAGGAGGATGTGTTTCGAGCGGTTGCCATCTTCCGGTACTTAAATCCAACGGCCTGGATCCGCATGGCGGCGGGCCGGGGGCGGTTTGCCGACGGGGGCGAGGCCCTGTTCCGGTCGGGGGCCAACGCCGCCATCACCGGAGATATGCTGACCACCACCGGCACCAGCGTGGCCGGGGATATTGCCATGGCCGCACGGCTGGGCTACCACTTAGGAGAGTAAGGAGTTATCAAAATGGATGTAAAAGCGAGAAATAAAGTATATCCCCTGGCCATGACCGCCGTCATGACCGCTGTAACTTGTGTACTGGCCCCCATGGCCATTCCCATCGGCCCGGTGCCCATCTCCTTCACCAACCTGGCCATCTACATCTCCCTGTATATCTTAGGATGGAAGCGGGGTACCCTCAGCTATCTGGTCTATGTGCTCATCGGCGCGGTGGGCGTACCGGTGTTCTCCGGTTTCTCCGGAGGCCTGGGCAAGCTGTTTGGCCCCACCGGCGGATATATCATCGGCTTTATTCCCATGGCCATCCTTGCCGGCCTGGTCATCGACAAGTACCGCAATCGCGGCGTTCAGATGGCCGCTATGATCGTGGGCACCGCCGTCTGCTATGCCTTCGGCACGGCCTGGTTCTGCGTGGTCATGGACTCCACGGTGTCCGCCGCGCTGGCCATGTGCGTGTTCCCCTTCATCCCTGGCGACTTGGCCAAAATGGTCATCGCCATGCTGGTGGGTCCCATGATCCGGAGCCGTCTGGAGCAGGCGGGTCTGGACCCCCGCGTATAAGTGATTTTCCTCTCCCTATACAGGCAAGGGTCGTTCCTTTGGGAACGGCCCTTGTCTTTTTTTGCACATATTCTATAATAAATGTGAAAAGTCTGTAACGAACCGCTTCTGAAGCGAACAAATAAACAGAACCGGTCAGGGAGGTGAGAACGTGGCCCACAGAGGAGAGGACTTATATGAACAGCACGCGCGGCAGGTGTACCGCTATCTCTATTCCCTAACGGGGGATGGGGACACGGCGGAGGAGCTGACCCAGGAGACCTTCTGTCAGGCGCTGAGGAGCCTGCATACCTTCCGGGGGGACTGTACCCCTCAGGTCTGGCTGTGCGCCATCGCCAAACGGCTGTGGTTCAAGGAGCTGGAGCGGAGAAAACGGATCGCCCCGCTGGAGGAGGAACACCTGTCTCTCCTCACTGCCCCCGACGATCCGGCGGGAGAGACCGAGCGGCGGGAGGACCGGCTGGCCCTCTACCGGGCCATGCAGAAGCTGGACCCGGACACCCGGGAGGTCATCCACCTGCGGCTGGCGGGGGAGTTCTCCTTCCGGGACATTGGGGACATCTTGGGAAAAAGCGAGGTCTGGGCCCGGGTGCGATTTTACCGGGGCAAAGAGGAGCTTTCGAAACAAATGGGAGGTAAGGACAATGGCGGAACATAAACTGGACTGCTGCGTAGTGCGGGACCTGCTGCCCGCCTATATCGAGGAGCTCACCGAGACAGAGACCTCCGCCCAGGTAGCGGATCATCTGGAAAACTGCCCCGCCTGCCGGGCCGTGGAGCGGGACATGCGGACCCAGGTTCCGGTGGAGAAGGCGCCTAAGGGTGCGCTGAACTTCCTCAAGCGGGTCAAGCGCACCCGCCTGCTGGCGGCGGCCCTCAGTGTGATTTTGACCCTGTGGTGCATGTGGTGGCTGTACGACCAGGAGTTCCATTGGAAAGACGATAACGCATCCCTGACCCTGGCTCTGGAAGAGCATGTAGGCTGGACGGATGAACTGGAAAAAGCGGAGTTTCAGGTCCTGGGCGTACTGGAGGACCAGCGGGAGTTGACCGTCGCCTTTGCCGCGCCGGGAGGTACGGAGAATGTCTGCGGGGCGGCTTACTTCCATCGGGGCCTGAACGGACAATACCGGTTTATGGGGGCGGATTTCGGCCCCATGCCCTTTACGGGCGGGGTGTACGCGGAGCCCCTGGATCGGGACGATGGATGGGAGCGGACCTACCTGTTTATGGGAGTCGGCTGCCGGGAGATATACGCCTTCCAGGTCACCTTTAACATTACGGAATTGGGGGGAGGAAAGGTCCTGCGGCAGGAGACCTTGACCTTCCCGGTGGACGAGGTGGAGTTTGTTCTGCCGGTCCACACCAGTCAGGTGCCTCACGGAGAGGACGAGACGGTGTATCTGTCCTACCCGGATAAAATCACTCTGCTGGACAAGGATGCTCGGGATGTGACCAGCCAGTACCGGGATGCCGCAGCGGATAGCAGCTGGGGCAGCGGCATAGGCGTGGCGGAACAAAACATGGTCTATGTATTCATGGCCATTGTGGCTCTGCTGGGTGTGGTATTCGTCCGCTACTTCCTCCGCCGGGACTGAGAATAAAAAATGCACAAAACAGACCGCCTATGGGTCACATGGGCGGTCTGTTTGCTTCGCTATGGAATCAGAGATTCTGGGGGTCCTCAATCAGCCGGCTGGAGGACAAGTCTGACCGGCGGTAGTAAATCAGGGTCAGGGTACTGCACACCAACCAGCCTGCGGGATAGCCAAAGGCGATGGGCAGGACGGTGTTGGAGATGAAGTTGGCCATGAGGAACAGGTAGCACTGGCGGAACAGCACGAAGGAAAACAGCATGATAAACATGGGAACCTGGCTTTTTCCAGCGCCTCGCAGCGTTCCTGCGTAGACCTGGTTGACGCAGCACAGCACATAGAAGGGGGAGAGGCGGCGCAGGAACAGGGTGCCGAACTGGATAACCTCCGGCTTTTGGTTGAAAAAATACACCAGATATGGGGCCGTGGGCAGGAGAACCAGAACTAGGGCCACCGTAATGGCGGCAGACAGGAGAAAGGCGGTCCGGGCGCCCTTTTTGGCCCGCTCCACCTGGCCGGTCCCCAGATTCTGGCCCACGAAGGTGGTGGCCGCCAGAGCCAAGGACTGCATAGGCAGGAAGAGCAGCTGGTCCACCTTGGTGTAGGCCGTCCAGCCGGACATGCAGTCGGCGCCGAAAAAGTTGATATAGGACTGGACAAATACATTGGAGAAGGCGGTGACCGCCATCTGGAGGGCCGCCGGGATGCCAACGCGGATAATCCTCCGAAGGATAGGGAGATGGACCCTCAGGTCCGCCGGGCGGAGCTGGACGCAGGAGCCGCTGCGGATCAGGACCGCCAGGACCAGCACCGCCGAGACACCCTGGGACAGAATGGTGGCGTAGGCTACCCCTTCCACGCCCATGTGGAAGACGATGACGAAGAGCAGGTCCAGGACGATGTTGAGCACCGCCGAAACCACAAGAAAGTAGAAGGGGCGCTTGGAGTCGCCCACCGCCCGCAGGATGCCGGAGCCCATGTTGTACAGCATCAGCCCCAGCATGCCGCTGAAATAGATGGTCAGGTAGGTCTTCGCTTCGGGAAAGACTTCGGCGGGAGTTTTCATCAAATGAAGCATAGTGGGGGTGAGAAAGACGCCCAGGGCGGTCAGAGCTACGCCTAGGATCAGAGTCATAACAATAGAAGTGTGGACAGTGTCCTGGACCTTGTCGGGCTGCTTGGCCCCATAATACTGGGAGATGACCACCCCCGCGCCGCTGGACAGGCCCAGAAAAAAGCCGATGAGCATGTTTAAAATGGGGGTGACGGTTCCCACGGCGGAAAAGGCCTCGTTGCTGACGTAGTTGCCCACTACCCAGGTGTCCACGGTGTTGTACAGCTGCTGAAAGAGGTTGCCCGCCAGCAGGGGCAGAGTGAATCCAATCAGAAGCCGGACCACATTTCCCTGTGTCATGTCCACATCGTGGGGCTGACTGGAGCGGGAATGAAAGCGAAAATGGTTCGTGAGTGTCATGGGAAGAAATCAGTCCCCTTTTTTACGTTCCGAAGCAGGAACGAGGTGTTTTGAATCCATTTACCATGATTATAGCATTTCAAAAAGAAAAGACAAGAGGCTGGAGGGCATATAAAAGCTGGGCATCCCCATTGGGGACGCCCAGCTTTTTAACTAAATAAAGAAAGGTTACTCCTCGTAAGGCAGGCCGGACAGATACCGCCGGGCCAGATCGAAGGCGTGATGGGCAGTCTGGGTGCGCAGGCGTGCCCGGACGGGGCGGTTGCCAAGCTTCAGGGGGCGGACGTAGGAGCCCTCGGGGGTGGCGATGGCCACGAACATGGTGCCCACCTCGTTGTCCCAGTCGTCCTTGTCAGGACCGGCCACGCCGGTGGAGGACAGAGCGATGTCGCAGCCCAGCACCTTGCGGGCCCCCTGGGCCATAGCCAGAGCCACATCTGCGGAGACGGCGCCGAACTGATCCAGCAGATGCTGGGGCACCTCCAGCACGCCGTGCTTGACCTCGTTGGTGTAAGAGACGATGCCGCCCTTGAAAACCTGGGAGGCCCCGGGCACGTCGGTGAGGCGCTTGGCCATCAGGCCGCCGGTGCAGCTCTCCGCCACGCCCAGGGTCAGACCCTTCTCCTTCAAAAGCCCCTCAATGACCTCCTCCATGGAGGCCACGTCCACGCCGTAGACCTTGGCGCCAAAGAGCTGTTTGATCTCCTCCACCGTGGGCTTCAGCAGGGCCTGGGCCTCCTCGTCGGTGGCGGCCTTGGCGGTGACCCGCAGTTCACACTCGCCCTCCTTGGCGTAGGGGGCCAGGGTGGGGTTGGACATGGCGTTCATCTGATCCCGGAGCTGGGCCTCCATGGCCGACTCACCGATGCCGAAGAGCTTTAAGGTATGGGAGGCGATGACACCCTCGGACAGGGACAGAAGATAGGGCTTGGCCCGATACTGGAACATGGGACGGCACTCACTGGGGGGGCCGGGGAGCATGATAACATGGACCCCATCGGCCTGGAAGGCGCAGCCCGGGGCGGTGCCCCAGTCGTTGGACAGGACGGTGCAGCCCTCGGGCAGCATGGCCTGCTGGAGGTTGTTCTCCGTCATGGGCCGCTTGGTGCGGGTGAAGTAGCTCTTGATCCGTTCCGCCGACTCCTCGTCATAGACCAGCTTCTTCCCAAAGGCCTCAGCCAGTACGTTTTTGGTCAGGTCGTCGCAGGTGGGGCCCAGGCCGCCGGTGGTGATAATGATGTCGGCCCGCTTCTTGGCGATGGCCACGGCCTCCCGGGCCCGCTGGGGGTTGTCCCCCACCACGGTGTGGTAGTAGACGTTGAGCCCCAGCTCACTCAGCCCCTGGGACAGCATCTGGGCGTCCGTGTTGGCGATGTTGCCCAACAGCAGCTCGGTGCCTACGGACAGGATCTCTACGGTATGAGACATGAAAAAGACCTCCAAAGTATTGTGGAATAGATTGCTGGATAGCAGGAAGAGTGGATTTTAGTTTCGCGGTGGGACGGGGTTATCCCAGACAGTAGGCCAGCACCGCCGTCTGGGCGGGGGTGTCTGGGTTCAGCTCAAGAAAATTGCCGTCGTAGCGGACCGCGTCGGAGCGGAGCGCCAGAAAGTCCTCCACTGGACGGGTGACATCATAGCCGAAGGCCTCGCCGCGGTAATGCATGGGCACCACCACCCGGGGCTTCAGCTCCCGGACCAAAGCAGACGCCTGAGCGGCGTCGATGGTGTAATAGCCCCCCACGGGGATAAGCAGGGCGTCCAAGTTCCGCAGACGGGCCAGCTGCCATTCTTCCAGCTGACAGCCCAGGTCTCCCAGATGGGCCACCCGCATTCCCTCGGCGGTGATGATCCGGATGGTGTTTGGACCCCGGAGGGCACCCTCCTTGTCGTCGTGGAAGGTGGCTACCTCCTCCATCTGGAAGGAGGGGGAGCGGCCGGTGAGCGTGACAGCGGACCGGGCTCCGTGATCCCGGTGGGCGTGGCTGCACAGCACCAGATCGGCTGTTAAATGAAGCGGGGCAAAACCGGGAACGGAGCCGTCCAGGTAGGGGTCAAAGACCACGGAGCCCTGGCTGGTCTCCAAGGTAAAACAGGAGTGACCGTTCCAAATCAATCGCATAATAACGCTCCTTTTTGACCGCGGTCCAAGGAAAAACCGCTTTTTGGTGATTGTGCATATTATAGCACGAAAGATTTGGGAAAGAAAGAAATTTGCCCTCTGATTTCCGGAAAAGATGGAAGAACTTTTGCCCTGGGATTGTTTCAAGAGGGGAAAAGGGTAAAAAAGTGGGGGATAAACTCTATCTTGGGGGAAATCGAGGCGTGCTAAGTTCGGCACAATGCCAGAAAAAGCCTCTTTAAAAGGGAACTAGATAGGACAAACGCCAAAAAAAGATGCGGCCGACGGTTATTTTGGCCCAATTTTTGATTTTTTTGCAATTTTTCGACCGATTTATAGTTGAAATTCTTCCTGTTTTGGACTACAATGAAGACCGCGTGAATAAGGAGGGTCCGTTGTGCTGAATATTGTTCTTGTAGAACCGGAGATTCCGATGAATACCGGCAATATTGCCCGGACCTGCGCCGCTACCCGCAGCCGTCTCCACCTGGTCAAGCCCTTGGGGTTTGATATCAGTGACAAGGCGGTCAAGCGGGCGGGGCTGGATTACTGGCCCATGGTGGACCTGCGGGTCTATGAGGGACTGGACCACTTTTTCGCCGAGAACCCCGCTCCCGATCTTTGGCTGGCTACTACGAAAGCCCCCAGAGACTATACCCAGGCAAGCTTTCAGCCAGGCTGCTGGCTGATGTTCGGCAAGGAGACCGCCGGTCTGCCGGAGGACCTGCGCCGGACCTACTATGACCGGTGCATCCGCATCCCCATGCGGCCCGACGCCAGGAGCCTGAACCTGGCCAACTCCGTGGCCATTCTGACCTACGAGGCCCTGCGTCAGCAGGGGTTCCCGGACCTGTCCGGCGTAGGCTCCATGGCGGAGTGGTAAGCCAAAGAACGTGAAACCCTTTCCCCATGCTTGACAGAAGAAAGGAGCCTTTATTTATGAATTACAACAAGAAGACCGTTAAGGACATCGACGTTAAGGGCAAGAAGATCCTGCTGCGCTGCGACTTCAACGTGCCCATGGCCAAGGACGGCAGCGGCGTCATCACCGATGACAAGCGCATCCGCGCCGCTCTGCCCACCATCCAGTATCTGCTGGAGCAGGGCGCGGCCGTCATCGCCTGCTCCCACATGGGCAAGCCCAAGGGCGAGGTTAAGCCCGAGCTGTCCCTGAAGCCCGTGGCCGCCCGTCTGAGCGAGCTGCTGGGCCAGGAGGTCATTATGGCCGCCGATGTGGTGGGCCCCGACGCTCAGGCCAAGGCCGCCGCTCTGAAGCCCGGCCAGATCCTGCTGCTGGAGAACACCCGCTTTGAGGCTGGCGAGACCAAGAACGATCCTGCACTGGCTAAGGCCATGGCCGACATGGCTGAGGTCTACGTGTCCGACGCCTTCGGCGCCGTGCACCGCGCCCACGCTTCCACCGCCGGTGTGGCCGACTACCTGCCCGCCGTCTCCGGTTTCCTGATCCAGAAGGAGCTGGACTTCATCGGCGGCGCTCTGGCCAACCCCAAGCGTCCCCTGGTGGCCATCCTGGGCGGCTCCAAGGTGTCCTCCAAAATCGGCGTCATCAACAACCTGCTGGAGATCGCCGACACCATCATCATCGGCGGCGGCATGGCCTACACCTTCTCCGCGGCTCAGGGCGGCAAGGTGGGCGGCAGCCTGCTGGAGGCCGACTGGATGGACTATGCCAACGACATGGTGAAGAAGGCCGCGGACAAGGGCGTCAAGCTGCTGCTGCCTGTGGACACCGTCATCGCCGATAACTTTGCCCCCGACGCCAACAGCCAGGTGGTCAAGGCCGGTGAGATTCCCGACGGCTGGCAGGGCCTGGACATCGGTCCCGAGACCGTCAAGCTGTACTGCGACGCCGTGGCCGACGCCGGCACTGTGATCTGGAACGGCCCCATGGGCGTGTTTGAGTTCCCCGCTTTCGCCAAGGGCACCGAGGCTGTGGCCGAGGCCCTGTCCAAGACCGACGCCATCACCATCATCGGCGGCGGCGACTCTGCGGCTGCCGTGCAGCAGCTGGGCTATGCCGACAAGATGACTCACATCTCCACCGGCGGCGGAGCCAGCCTGGAGTTTATGGAGGGCAAAGAGCTTCCTGGTGTCGCCTGTCTGCTGGATAAGTAAGGTCCCGTCCCATCAAATGACAAACCAGCGAAGCGTTTGTCATTTGAAAAGGAGAAGCAAGGGAGCTTGTGAAGTTTCCTGCGTCAGCAGGAAACGGAGCATAGCGGACTTTGCGACGACGCTATGGAGGGCAAAGAGCTTCCTGGTGTCGCCTGCCTGCTGGACGCGTAATCAAGTGAGAATCCCAAAATCGGGTTTTCTTTATAAAATTTCGTGTATGCTGATTGGATAAACAAGGAAAAATTAGGGAGAGATCAAGAATGAATCGTCGTTACCGCAAGACCATCATCGCCGGCAACTGGAAGATGAACAACACCCTGTCTCAGACCAAGGCCTTTGCCGAGGAGCTGAAGCCCATTATGCCTAAGGGCAAGTGGTGCAGCGTGGTGCTGTGCGTCCCCGCCGTGAACATCACCAACGCCGTGCGCCTGTTCAAGGACTGCCACATTGCCATCGGCGCTGAGACCTGCCACTACGAGGACCACGGCGCTTACACCGGCGAGATCACCGCTGAGATGATCAAGGAGGCCGGCGCCAAGTACGTCATCATCGGCCACTCCGAGCGCCGCAGCTATTACAACGAGACCGACTTCACCGTCAACAAGAAGGTCCACGCCGCCATCAACGCCGGCCTGATCCCCATCATCTGCGTGGGCGAGAGCCTAGAGCAGCGTGAGCTGGGCGTCACCATGGAGCTGATCGCTTACCAGGTCAAGTGCGCCCTGGCCAATGTGCCCGCCGAGAAGATGCGCCATGTGGTCATCGCCTACGAGCCCCTGTGGGCCATCGGCACCGGTAAGACCGCCACTGCCGAGCAGGCCGGCGAGGTCTGCCAGGCCATCCGCGCCGTTATCCGTAAGCTGTACGGCGCCCATGTGGCCCGCTCCGTCACCATCCAGTACGGCGGCTCCATGAACGCCAAGAACGCCGCCGAGCTGCTGGCTCAGCCCGACGTGGACGGCGGCTTGATTGGCGGCGCTGCTCTGAAGCCCAATGATTTCGTGCAGATTATTAACGCTGCGAATCAGGAGTAATCAGAAATTAAGAGTTAGTTTGGAATTTCAGGACTGCCTGTAATTTTTAATTCTTAATTTATTGAGAGGTTTTTATGAAAACGCCTACTACTTTAATTATTATGGACGGGTTTGGCCTGGAGGGACCGTCCGCGGGCAACGCCGTGGTCAATACCCCCACCCCCAATCTGGATAAGATTTTTAACGAGTGCCCCGGCTGCAAGCTGTCCGCCTCCGGTCTGGACGTGGGTCTGCCTGAGGGCCAGATGGGCAACAGCGAGGTGGGCCACACCAACATCGGCGCCGGTCGGGTGGTGTTCCAGGACCTGCCCCACATCAGCCGGGACATCGAGTCCGGTGTGTTCTTCCAGAACTCCGCCTTTGTGGAGGCTATGTCCAACTGTCGGGAGTGGGGTTCCGCTCTGCACCTGATGGGTCTGCTGTCCGATGGCGGCGTCCACAGCCACATCAACCACCTGTTCGCGCTGCTGAAAATGGCCAAGGATCAGGGCATCGAGAAGGTTTACGTCCACTGCTTCCTGGACGGCCGCGACGTGCCCCCCAGCTCCGGCAAGCGCTATGTGGAGCAGCTCCAGGCCAAGATGCAGCAGCTGGGGGTGGGCCAGATCGCCAGCGTCATGGGCCGCTACTACGCCATGGACCGCGACAAGCGCTGGGACCGCGTCCAGCGGGCCTACGACGCCATCGTCTGCGGCCAGGCCCCCTATGTGGCCGACGCTGCCGACGCCGTTCAGGCCTCCTATGACGCCGGCGTCACCGACGAGTTTGTGGAGCCTGTGGTCTGCGTGAAGGACGTCCAGGTCCAGGACAACGATTCCGTCATCTTCTTCAACTTCCGCCCCGACCGCGCCCGGGAGATCACCCGCTGCATGGTGGACGAGGACTTTAAGGATGTGGAGCGCAAGACCGGCTTCGTGCCCGTCTTCTTCGTCTGCACTACCGAGTACGATGCCACCATGCCCAACGTCACCGTGGCCTACCCCCGGCAGAAGCTGGAGAACATTTTTGGCGAGTATATCTCCAAGCTGGGCCTGACCCAGCTGCGCATCGCCGAGACTGAGAAGTACGCTCACGTCACCTTCTTCTTCAACGGCGGTGTGGAGCAGACCTTCCCCGGCGAGGACCGGTGCCTCATCGCCTCTCCTAAGGTGGCCACCTATGACCTCCAGCCCGAGATGTCTGCCTATGAAGTCACCGAGGAGGCGGTCCGCCGCATCCTCAGCGGGACCTACGACGTCATTATTCTGAACTTTGCCAACTGCGACATGGTGGGCCACACCGGCGTCTACGAGGCCGCCTGCAAGGCCGTGGCCACTGTGGACGAGTGCGTGGGTAAGGTGGTTGAGGCCACCTCCAAGATGGGCGGTGTCTCCCTCATCACCGCCGACCACGGCAACGCCGAGCGAATGAGTGACAAGGACGGCGAGCCCTTTACCGCCCACACCACCAATCTGGTCCCCTTCTATATCGTGGGTGCCAGCGTCAAGCTGCGGGACGGCCGCCTGGCCGACATCGCCCCCACCATGCTGGACCTGATGGGTCTGGAAAAGCCCGCTGAGATGGACGGGGAGACCCTGATTCTCAACTGACCAACGCGTTCCCGCGCGGCTGAACCGCGCAGAGACCATATATGTCCCCTGGGCGGGAAAAAGTCCCGCCTCACAAATGAAAGGAGATTGATTCCTATGAAGCAGATGATCGAGATCGTTGACGTCCTGGGCCGTGAGATCCTGGACAGCCGCGGCAACCCCACCGTTGAGGTCGAGGTTTACCTGGAAGACGGCACCATGGGCCGCGCCGCTGTGCCCTCCGGCGCCTCCACCGGTATTTACGAGGCCTGTGAGCTCCGTGACGGCGACAAGAGCCGCTACATGGGCAAGGGCGTCGAGACCGCTGTCAAGAACGTCAACACCGAGATCGCTGAGGCTCTGATCGGCACCAACGTGCTGGATCAGGTTGCTATCGACAAGATGCTGATCGACCTGGACGGCACTCCCAACAAGAACCGTCTGGGCGCCAACGCCATCCTGGGCGCCTCTCTGGCCTGCGCCAAGGCCGCTGCCGAGGCTACCGGCACCTCCCTGTACAACTACATTGGCGGTGTCAACGCCAAGCAGCTGCCCGTGCCTATGATGAACATCCTGAACGGCGGCGCTCACGCCACCAACAACGTGGAAATCCAGGAGTTCATGATCATGCCCGTCTCCGCCCTCTCCTTCCGTGAGGCTCTGCGCCGCTGCGCTGAGGTTTTCCACACGCTGAAGGTGGTCCTGAAGGAGAACGGCACCCCCGCCGCCGGCGTGGGCGACGAGGGCGGTTACGCCCCCAACCTGAAGAAGGACGAGGACGCTCTGAAGGTCATCGTGGCCGCCATCGAGAAGGCCGGCTACAAGCCCGGCGAGGACTTTAAGATTGCCATCGACGCCGCTTCTTCCGAGTGGTGGGACGAGGAGCAGAAGTGCTATATCCAGCCCAAGTCCGGCAAGAAGCTGACCCAGCAGCAGCTGGTCAACATGTGGAAGAAGTTCGCCGACACTTACCCCATCATCTCCCTGGAGGACGGCATGGCCGAGACCGACTGGGAGGGCTGGGCTATGCTGACCAAGGCCATCGGCGACCGCGTCCAGCTGGTTGGCGACGACCTGTTCGTCACCAACGTGGAGCGCCTGTCCACCGGCATCGAGAAGAAGGTGGCCAACGCCATCCTGATCAAGGTCAACCAGATCGGCACCCTGACCGAGACTCTGGACGCCATCCAGATGGCCAACCGCGCCGGCTACACCGCCATCGTCTCTCACCGCTCCGGCGAGACCGAGGACGCCACCATCGCCGACATCGCCGTGGCCCTGAACGCCGGCCAGATCAAGACCGGCGCCCCCAGCCGCACCGACCGCGTAGCCAAGTACAACCAGCTGCTCCGCATCGAGGAGGAGCTGGGCGACATCGCCGAGTACCCCGGTATGAAGGCTTTCTTCAACCTGAAGTAAGTTTCAGTGACTGCAGAAAAGCCGCTCCGAAAGGAGCGGCTTTTTCTTTTCCTTGTCGCCCAGCTCCGGGGCCCCCGGCAAAACCCAGCGAAGCGGTTTGGCTGGGGAAAGGAGGAGCGGCGGAGCGAGTGAGCCTTGCCGCTTGCGGCAAGGCGAGGGATACGGAGCCTGTGACGACGCGGCGACATCGCCGAGTACCCCGGCATGAAGGCTTTCTTCAACCTGAAGTAAGCTGCTGTGATTGAAGCAGCGCCGCTCCATCCGGAGCGGCGCTGTTTTTATGTCCGTCGGATAAATTAAAATTTGTCGTTGTGGACATCACCCCATGCCCTTGAGGAGCAGAAAGTGATTTTTCTCCACACGGATCAATCCGTCCCGCTGCATTTTGCTTAACTCGTTGGACAGGGCGCTGCGGTCCACGCCCAGGTAGTCGGCCAGCTGCTGGCGGTCAAAGGGAATGGAAAACCGGCGGTCCCCTTGGCGGACAGCTTGGTCGGAGAGGTAGGACAGCAGTCGTCCCCGGATGGTCTTGGCAGAGGTATAGAAGATTCGCCGGGACAGGTTCAGATTTTTTCGGGCCGTGACGGCCAGCAGATTTTGAATGAGCTGTCCGTGGTGGGGACAAGTACTGGAGCAGGTCTCCAGCAGCCGTGCCGTGCGCAGAAATAAAATTTCCGTCTTCTCCGCCGCTACGGCGTTGACCATGAGAGGGGCGTCCGGGAGGCAGGCGTAGGTCTCGGCAAATACCTGGCCGGGGCCGATGTTATCCAAAATAGTTTTGTTGCCCCAGGCATCGTCATTTTCAATGTTGACGCTGCCCTCCAATACCAGTCCCATAGCCTGAATCCGGTCTCCCACCCGAAGAACGGTTTCTCCTTTGGAGTAGTCCTTTGACACCGCGCCCAGGCAGGTCAGCATTCCCTGGATGTCTTCTTCCGGGATGCCCTGAAACAAGCTGCTCCGGCTTAAAAACAAAAAGTCCATGATTTTCTCCGAAATGTTGTTTGAACAACGTACAGGATGGGGAGAGCGTACTATACTAAGTGCGTAAAGTCAAGCAAATAAGGAATACAGGAGGAATTTTTTTATGGTTCGGAGAATCATTCAGATAGACGAGAACCGCTGCAACGGCTGCGGTCTGTGCGCCAAGGCCTGCCACGAGGGGGCCATCGGCATGGTGAACGGCAAGGCCAAGCTGCTCCGGGACGATTACTGCGACGGCCTGGGGGACTGTCTGCCCGCCTGCCCCACCGGAGCCATCACCTTTGTGGAGCGTGAGGCCGCCGCCTACGACGAGGCGGCGGTGCAGGCCAAGAAGCAGGCTCAGGGCCGGCTGCAGTTCCAGGGGTGTCCGGGCAGCCGAGCCCAGGCTATCCGGTACGAGAAGCAGGGAGAAGAGAAAACCGTCCAGGCGATTCCCTCCCAGCTGCGCCAGTGGCCGGTCCAGATCAAGCTGGCCCCCATCCGCGCACCCTATTTCGACGGAGCCAACCTGCTCATTGCCGCCAACTGCGCCGCCTACGCCTACGGAAATTTTCACGCTGACTTCATCCGGGGAAAGGTGACCCTCATCGGCTGCCCCAAGCTGGACGGCGTGGATTACAGCGAGAAGCTGACCGAAATCATCCGTCAGAACGAGATAAAGAGCGTAACTGTGGTCCGCATGGAGGTGCCCTGCTGCGGCGGTATCCAGAATGCTGTGGTAAATGCCCTGAAAAACAGCGGAAAATTCATTCCCTGGCAGGTGGTGACCATCTCCACCGATGGCAGGATACTGGAGTGATATAAAAGCAGGGGGCAGCTGCACAGAAATTTGACATTCCTTTTACGCGTCCAGGGTGGCGCCCGGCGGCCCGTTCGGCTAAAATGGAAGCTGTCCAAGGATGGAAAGCGGCCGCCGCACAGCGCATCGAAGGTCGGCCGCATCGGAGAGGAGCGAGCCTATGCTTCCGTGTCAAAACAGCTGTCCGCACTACCAGAGCGGGTGCCACAAGACCTGTCCTGATTGGAAGGCGCTTCAACAGCGCCGTGCTTGTCAACAGGTGGAGAAGACGGCCTACTTGCAGTACTACAACGAGCTGTGTGCTGTCAGGACGCGGCAATTCCGCGCCCTCAGCGCAGTGCGGAATGCCTGGTGAGAGAACTTTGTTCCACAGAGGAGCCGCGCGTACGAGATATTTTAAAGAAAACAGAATCAGAGGGACCGCCCCAGGCGGTCCCTCTGATGTTAAGTATCGGATTCCGTGTGTCCCTCGGTGGGTTCCAGCTTCTCTACCAGGGCCCACTCCACCCGGCGGTCGCACAGCTCCTCCACGCGGATGCGCAAACCCAGGGCCTCCACCACCGGTCGGCTGCCGTCTTCGGGGATAACGGACAGCTGGGCAAAGACCAGACCGCCCAGCGTATCATAGTCCATGTCGTCGTCGTCGGGCAGCTCAAAGTCCATGGCCTCGGCCAGCTCCTCCAGGTCGGCGGAGCCGGAGACACGCCATTTGCCATCCTCCAGACGGATAATGTCCTGCTCCTCCTGGGGATCGAACTCATCGTAGATGTTGCCCACCAACTCCTCCAGCAGATCCTCCAGGGTGACCAGGCCGCTGGTGCCTCCGTACTCATCCACCACCAGGGCCATGTGGGCCTTTTTGCCCTGCATATCCCGGAACAGCACGTCGGCGGGGACGCTCTCGGGGACGAAGTAGGCGGGGCGGAGCAGGTCCTTCATGGGCAGGGGAGCAGGCAGACGGAAGTTGAGCAGATAAGCGCGCGTGGACAGAATGCCCACGATGTCGTCCACATCCTTTTGGTAGACGGGGAATCGGGACAGGCCGGACTGGCGGATGGTGTCCACCACCGTCTCCTCGTCGTCGTCCAAGGCCAGCGTCACCATATCGGTACGGTGGACCATCACGTCCCGGGCGGTCATGGTGTCGAATTCAAAGACGTTTTCAATCAGTTCTTTTTCGTTGCTCTGAATAGCGCCCGATTCCTCGCCCTCCTCCACCATGGCCATGATGTTGTCCTCAGATACCTGGTCCTCCCGGTGGAGCAGACGGCTGATAGGCTTGCGGAACAGAAGCACTGCATTACAGAGCAAGCTGATTCCGAATAGTATGGGCCATATTTGGTCCCCAGACACAAAAATTCCCCCTCAATTGTTGATACCCTTGATAGACATATTCATACAAACTGCATGATAGCATAAAATGGCAGGCGGCGCAAGGGGAGGGAACTCTTTTCAGAGAGAACGGAAAAGACAGATGCAAAAGAGCCTGTCCTATGATATACTTTTATGCAAAGAGAGGGGCATAGGGGAGAGAAATCAAGCCCCGAAGAGGAGAGAGAGAAGTTGAAACAGTTGTCGGAGCGGGGGCGGAGCCATGTTCAGGAGGGGGCGGCCTTCCTGAAATGGGCCCTGTACGCATGCAACATCGGGATTTTGGTGGGCGCTGTGGCGGTGGCCTTTCACCTTGGCATTGACTGGGCCACGGCCCTCCGGAGCCGGGAGCCCCGGATCATATGGCTGCTGCCCGCGGGCGGTGTGTCCATTGTGCTGCTCTACCGGATCTGCCACATGGAGAAGGACCGGGGAACCAATCTGGTGCTGGTAGCGGTGCGGGAGGCGGAGCCGCTGAAGCTGCGCACCGCCCCTCTGATTTTCCTGTCCACCATCATCACTCATCTGGTGGGCGGCTCGGCGGGACGAGAGGGTGCTGCCCTCCAACTGGGGGGCTCCATGGCCGCGTACATTGGGAGGAAAATCCGACTGGATTCCAAGGACAGCCGGGTGATGGTGATGTGCGGCATGGCAGCCGCCTTCTCTGCGCTGTTCGGTACGCCGCTGACCGCTGCCGTCTTTGCTATGGAGGTGGTCAGCGTGGGCGTTATGTACTATGCCGCTCTGGTGCCCTGTTTGGTGGCTGCTCTGGTGGCCCTCCAGGTGGCCCAGGCCTGCGGCCTCCACGCCCACCCTGGCTATGACATCGCCCAGACGGCCCAGCTGACCCCCGCCGCCATGGCCCAGACGGTCGCCCTGGGGGTTCTGTGCGCGCTGGTGTCCATCCTGTTCTGTAAGGTGATGCACGCCGCGCCCCATCTGTATACCAAGTACTTCTCCAGCACCATGCTGCGGGTGACGGTGGGCGCTCTGCTGGTGCTGGCGATGACTCTGCTGGTGGGCAGCCAGGACTACAACGGCGCGGGGGACCCGGTGATCCGCCGGATGCTGGCCGGGGAGACCATCCCCGAGGCGTTTTTGCTGAAGATCCTATTTACAGCCGTCACGCTGGGAGCGGGCTTCCGGGGAGGCGAGATCGTCCCCGTCCTGTTCACAGGCTGTGCTTTCGGCACCTGGGTGGGACCTATGCTGGGCCTGCCCCACTCCTTTTCCGGAGCCATGGGTATGGCCGCCGTCTTCTGCGGAGCAACAAACTGCCCCCTCAGCTCTATGTTCCTGGCCTTCGAGCTCTTCGGCGGAGAGGGGATGCCTCTGTACGCCTTGGGGATCGGGGTGTCCTATATGCTGTCCGGCTACTACGGCCTGTACAGCGAGCAGAAGATCGTCTACTCCAAATTTAAAACCGAGTGGATCGACAAGATGGCGAAGTAAGACGGAGGGATTCCTGGTTGCAATTGGCAAAAACCTTGGATATAATAGGACCTGTACTTTACCCAAGAAAAGGAGAGAGCTTCATGATCCAATTTAATCATTTCAACTTCAACGTCCTGGACCTGGACAAGACCCTGGCCTTTTACAAGGAGGCCCTGAACCTGACCCCAGTGCGGGAGAAGGCCGCCGCCGACGGTTCCTTTAAGCTGGTGTTTCTGGGAGATGAGGCGGGCAGCGACTTCAATCTGGAGCTGACCTGGCTTCGGGACCGCACGGAGCCCTATAACCTGGGTGAGTGTGAATTCCATCTTGCCTTCACCACCGACAAGTACGACGAGCTGTACGCCAAGCACAAGGAGATGGGCTGCGTCTGCTTTGAGAACCCAGCCATGGGCATCTACTTCATCGCTGATCCCGATGGCTACTGGGTCGAGATCGTACCGGAGAAGAAGTAATGGCAAAGGGAGACCGCAATTCAGGCTGGCCCGGATTTTTCCGGGCCTTTGCCGTGCTGTGCGCCATCGTGCTGCTGCTGGCCCAGAACGGCCAGCAGAGCGTGGCCGCCGGCTCCGGGAGCTGGCAGGTGCTGTCGGTGTACGAGGGGCTGACCGCCTGGTCCATCCCCGCCCTGTTCATGCTGTTCGGTATGTCCGCCTTAGAGGAGGGCAAGCCCAGTTTCTCCTCCGCCATGCTGGGGCTGGCCATGCCCGCCTTCTGTATGCTGGTGTTCTGGGGGGCGCTGTATGCCATCGCGGCCCAGCTGCTGGGGGGCGGAGGGTTAAACTGGAGCGGCGTGTGGGCCGCTCTGAAATCCGCCGCTCAGGGCAATACCTATTTCCACCTGTGGGTGCTGTACCCCCTCATCGGCCTGTACCTGGTCCACCCGGTGCTCCACCGGTTCACCTCCTCCGCCAGTCGGGGGGAAGTCCGCTATTTCCTGGCCCTGTGCTTTCTGTTCGCCTCCCTGCTGCCCATGTGGGGGGCCTTCCACCCCAACGGCACGGTGGTGGCTCTGCTGGAACGGTTGCGGGTCCATCTGGTGCTGGGCTGGGCAGGGTGCTATGTGGGGGGCTGGTATCTGCGCCACTATGTGATCGGCCGGGCGCCTGAGTTTCTCCTCTATGTTCTGGGTATTCTGGGCATGGTCCTCACTCTGATGGGCAATACCATCTTCGGTGGAGGACGGGAGCTGTGGTACACCTACACCGCTCCCAACGTGGTCCTCACCGCTGCGGCCTTCTGTGCCCTGTTCCGCTATGTGCTGGGGGTCAGCGAGGAGCGTTCCCGCCGACGGGCAGTCAACGAGCTGGGGGCCTACGCCTTCGGCATCTACCTGTTCCACCAAATCTGGGTGCTGGTGTTCCGATGGCTGGGCGTCTCCCTGCTGGCCTTCCCGCCGGTGGTGTCCGTGCCCTTCTTCGCCCTTGTGTTCTTCCTGCTGTCCGCCCCCTTCGCATGGTTGCTCCACAGTATCCCCGGGGCGGGAAACTATCTGACCTGACTACACTGTCTGTTCGATGAATTTGAATTTGTAGGAGAACAGAGTAATGGAAGGTAAAAAATTATTACTTGATAATATTGATAAAATTCATACTACTGAAATGGGAATTGATCGAATTAAAAGAAACCTAAAGGTGGATACCGATGATGTGGTGGAATACTGCAAAAATGAGGTTTTGGATAGAAACTGTAATATCTATCAGCGAGGTAAGAACGGATATTGTGAAATAGACAATATTAAAATAACGATCAATTCTTACAGCTATACGATTATTACAGCACACATTATTAAATAAATTACAATTTATCGCCGTTGAACCAAACAAAACCCCGGAAGTAACGCCAAGTTACTTCCGGGGTTTTTCTCAACTCATAGATATTATAAGTTTACTGCTGCTCAGGATGGTACTGCTTGCAGGTGCACTTCTTCCATTTCAACCCACTGCCGCAGGGGCAGGGGTCGTTGCGGCCGATCTTGATGACCTTTTTGACGGGCTGCTTCTGGATGGTGCCGTCGCTGGCGCCGGACTCGGAGGTGATCTTGGCCACGCGCTCACGCTTGACTTCCTCGTTCTTTTTCAGGCGGACCAGGAACAGTCGGCGGAGAGTCTCCTCCTGGATGGCGGCGATCATGTTCTCGAACATCTCGTAGCCCTCCTGCTTATAGGCCACCACGGGGTCGTTCTGGCCGTAAGCCCGGAGGCCGATGCCCTGACGCAGCTCGGTCATGGCGTCGATGTGGTCCATCCAGTACTCGTCCACCACCCGGAGCATAAACACGCGCTCCAGCTCCCGCATGATGGGACCGAACTCCTCCTCCTTGCGGGCGTAGACCTCCCGGGCCTTGGCGCTGACCAGCTCCACCAGGCCCTCGGCGTCGTACTGCTGGAGCTCTTCGTCGGACAGGTTCAGTTCGCCGGGCATCAGGAACATGGAGTGGAAGGGGGCCGTGGCCTCCCGGAACGATTCGGCGTCCATGTGCTTCTGCTCGCCCATGTGGCCGTGGATGGCGTTCTCCACCATGGAGTGGAGCATGGTCTGAATGGAGGACTGGAGGTCCTCGCCGTCCAGCACCTGGCGGCGCTGCTTGTAGATGACCTCGCGCTGGGTGTTCATCACGTCGTCGTACTGAAGGACGTTCTTACGGGTCTGGAAGTTCCGGGACTCCACCTGCTTCTGGGCGTTCTCGATGGCGCCGGACAGCATCTTGGCGTCGATGGGGGTGTCCTCGTCCACGCCCAGCTTCTCCATCATGTTCATGACCCGCTCGGAGCCGAACAGGCGCATGATGTCGTCCTCCAGGGACAGGAAGAACCGGGTCTCGCCGGGGTCGCCCTGACGACCGGCACGGCCGCGCAGCTGGTTGTCGATGCGGCGGGACTCGTGGCGCTCGGTGCCCAGGATGAACAGACCGCCCACGGCGCGGACCTTGTCCGCCTCTTCCTTGATCTCGGTCTTGTACTTGGCCTCCGCTTCGGTAAACATCTTCCGGGCGTTCAGGATGTCCTGGTTGTCGGTCTCGGCGAAGCCAGTGGCCTCGGCGATGAGCTCATCGGTGAGGCCGGCTTTGCGCAGATCGGCCTTGGCCAGGAACTCGGCGTTGCCGCCCAGCATGATATCGGTACCACGGCCGGCCATGTTGGTGGCCACGGTCACGGCGCCGAACTTACCGGCCTGGGCCACGATCTCGGCTTCCTTTTCGTGGTTCTTGGCGTTCAGGACGTTATGCTTGATGCCCTTGCGCTTGAGGATATCGGACAGCTCCTCGGATTTCTCGATGGAGATGGTGCCCACCAGGACAGGCTGGCCCTTAGCGTGGCACTCCTCGATCTGAGCCACAATGGCCCGCAGTTTGCCGTTGACGTTCTTGTACACCACATCGGGGTCGTCCACACGGGCCAGAGGCCGGTTGGTGGGAATTTCCACGATGTCCAGCTCGTAGATGGTGCCAAACTCCTCCTGCTCGGTCATGGCGGTACCGGTCATGCCGGACAGCTTGTCGTACAGGCGGAAATAGTTCTGGAAGGTGATGGTGGCCAGGGTCTTGGACTCGTTGGCCACCTCTACGTGCTCTTTGGCCTCGATGGCCTGGTGGAGGCCCTCGTTATAGCGGCGGCCGAACATCAAGCGGCCGGTGAACTCGTCCACGATGATGACCTGGCCGTCCTTGACCACGTAGTCGATGTCCCGTTTCATCACGCCGCGGGCCTTGATGGCCTGGTTGATGTGGTGGGACAGGGTGGTATTTTCGGCGTCGGCCAGGTTCTCGATGTTGAAGAACTGCTCGGCCTTCTGGATGCCCCGGGCGGTGAGGGTGGCGGTGCGGGCCTTTTCATCGACAATATAGTCGGCGTCGATGTTGACGTCCTCCTCCTCCTTCTCGTCCACCTTGGCGATGCGCTGGCAGGACAGGCGGGAGACGAACTGGTCCACCACGGTGTACAGCTGGGTGGACTTCTCACCCTGGCCGGAGATGATCAGGGGAGTCCGGGCCTCGTCGATGAGGATGGAGTCCACCTCGTCCACGATGGCGAAGGCGTGGCCCCGCTGGACCAGCTCCTGGGAGTAGATGGCCATGTTGTCCCGGAGGTAGTCGAAGCCAAACTCGTTGTTGGTGCCGTAAGTGATGTCGGCGGCGTAGGCGTCCTTTTTCTCCTGGCCCATGACGCCGTGGATGACCAGACCCACAGTAAGGCCCATGAAGCGGTAGACCTTGCCCATCCACTCGGAGTCGCGCTTGGCCAGGTAGTCGTTGACGGTGATGACGTGGACGCCCTTACCTGCCAGGGCGTTCAGGTAGGCGGGGAGGGTAGCCACCAGGGTCTTGCCCTCGCCGGTGCGCATCTCGGCGATGCGGCCCTGGTGCAGGACGATACCGCCCACCACCTGGACCCGGTAGGGACGCATGCCAAGGACACGCCAGGCGGCCTCGCGGCAGGCGGCGAAGGCCTCGGGCAGGATGTCGTCCAGGGTCTCGCCGTTTTTCAGACGCTCCTTAAACTCCGGGGTCTTGGCCTGGAGCTGGGCGTCGGTGAGGGCCTTGTACTCCTCCTCCAGAGCGTCCACCTTGTCCGCAATGGGATAGATGGATTTCAGCTCGCGCTGGGAGGAGGTGCCGAAAAGCTTGGTAAACAGACTCATGATTCTTAAACACCTCTTGGTTGTTGTTTCGCGTGAATGGACGCCGGAACAGGCCGGCGAAGGACCGGAATCCAGCGGGGATATCAGAGAAAAGTATCGCAAATCATACCGTAAGTCATGGGTATTTCCGTTAAAACCCCTATACATTGTGCATTCATGCACAAAGCACGGCAATTATTGATATTATAGCATACTCATGGAGGAGAAAAAAGGCTAAATTTTAAACTTCGTGTTAAAAGACAGAAAAGGACAGAAGAAACGAAGAAAAATCCACAGGAGAAGAATAAATGTTTTTCGGGGGTTGACAAATGGAGAGGGCTGTGGTAAGGTAACACACGATAACTGAATAGGACAGACGAAGCGCGCAGGAAAACAGCCAAGGCTTACCGAAGGAGTAACACTCTCAGGTGTCCCCAGTGGGACGAGGACTGTGCGCGGATGTGACTCTGGAGAAGCTCAGCAACGAGTGCCGAAGGTGCAACGTGGAACACGAGAATGTGTGCCGCCAATCTCTCAGGCAAAAGGACAGAGGGGAAAGAACCGGCTTTGCCGGGGCGCGTTTACGTGCCCGGGCGGTCGTCGATACCGCTTTGATACTGGACCGTGGAGCTTGCTCCCCGGTCTCTTTTTTGTCCGAAATAAGGAGAGGAACAATCATGGCAATCGTGGAAACAACGCTTTACCCCATTGTGTGTAAGATCAACGAGTATCTGTCCAACTACATCCTGGTCTTCCTGCTGATCGGCGTGGGCCTGTGGTACACTATTAAGACCCATTTTGTCCAGGTCCGCTGCTTCGGCGAGGGCATGAAAAAGGTGTTTGGCGATCTGTCTCTGCACGGCGGCCGCCAGGAGAGCGGCATGACCTCCTTCCAGGCGCTGGCCACCGCCATTGCCGCCCAGGTGGGCACCGGCAACATCGTGGGCGCCTCCGGCGCTATCCTCACCGGCGGCCCCGGCGCCATCTTCTGGATGTGGATTATCGCCTTCTTCGGCATGGCCACCATCTACGCCGAGGCCACTCTGGCCATCAAGACCCGCCGCGTTGACGAAGACGGCACCATCCACGGCGGTCCCGCCTACTACATCACCACCGCGTTTCAGGGCGGCTTTGGTAAGTTCCTGGCCGGCTTCTTCGCCATTGCCATCACTCTGGCGCTGGGCTTCATGGGCTGTATGGTCCAGGCCAACTCCATCGGTAACACCTTCGAGACCGCCTTCCATATCCCCGCCTGGATCGTGGGTATCGTCCTGGTGGTCATCTGCGCCGTTATCTTCCTGGGCGGCGTTCAGCGTCTGGCCTCCGTCACCGAGAAGGTGGTTCCCGTCATGGCGGCTATCTTCCTGCTGGGCGGCTTGGGCGTCCTCATCGCCCGCATCCAGTACCTCCCCGCTACCTTCGGTATGATCTTCAAGTACGCCTTTGAGCCCCAGGCCATCATCGGCGGCGGCTTTGGCTACGCCATCAAGACCGCCATCAGCCAGGGTGCCAAGCGCGGCCTGTTCTCCAACGAGGCCGGCATGGGCTCCACCCCCCACGCCCACGCCCAGGCCAACGTCACCGATCCCCACGATCAGGGCGTGGTCGCCATGATCGGCGTGTTCATGGACACCTTCGTGGTGCTGACCCTGAACGCTCTGGTCATCATCTCCACTCTGTACACCAGTGACGGTATCCTGGCTGACGGTGTGATCCCTGAGACGATCGGCAAGACCAACCTGGCCCAGACCGCCTTCGGCGTTGTCTTTGGTGAGAATCTGGGCGCCATGTTCGTGGCTGTCTGCCTGTTCTTCTTTGCCTTCTCCACCGTCCTGAGCTGGAACATGTTCGGTAAGGTCAATATGGTCTATCTCTTCGGCAAGAAGTCCATCCCGGTCTACTCCGTAATTGCACTGGCCTTCATCTTCATGGGCACCGTCACCAGCAGCGACTTCGTCTGGGAGCTGACCGATATGTTTAACAACCTGATGGTCATTCCCAACGCCATCGCTCTGTTCGCCCTGACCAACATGGTGGTCAAATCCACCCACGGCGTGGGCGCAAAAAAGTAAGCTCGTTTATAAAAAAGCCCGGGTCCCTTATGGGACCCGGGCTTTTTTGCTTTACGGGAAGGAATGGTCATGGTATGATAAAAAGAAAGAGAATCGTACCTGAATAGAGTGAGAGGTGTCTCCATGGCAGATTGGAAAAAGAATACGGTCCATACCTTGGACATTACGGGTTATACCGCCGAGGGGATGGGGGTGGCCCGGCTGGAGGGCCGGGTGGTGTTTGTCCCCGGTACCATCCGGGGAGAACGGTGGCGTGTCCGGTTGGAAAAGGTCAACAAGACGGTGGCCTGGGGCCGGGGCGTGGAGCTGCTGACCGCCGCCCCGGAGCGGGTGGAGGCGGACTGCCCCCTGGCGGGCAAGTGCGGCGGCTGTCAGTTCCGCCATATGACCTACGCCGAGGAGCTGTACGCAAAAGGACAGCGGGTGAAAGATGCTCTGGAACGGGTGGGCGGCGTCCATCTGGACCTGCCTCCGGTGCTGGGGGCGGAGGTCCCGGAGCGCTACCGCAACAAGGTGCAGTTTCCTGTGGCCCAGGGGAAAAATGGGCTGGCCGTGGGCTATTTCCGGCCCAGAAGCCACGATGTGCTGGACGCCCGGGATTGCCTGCTCCAGCCCCTGGCGGTCACCGACCTGCGCCGGGTCTTTAAAGAGTGGATGGAGGCGTATGACCTCCCAGCCTACCGGGAGGAGGACGGCTCCGGCCTGATCCGCCACTTCTATGTCCGCACCAACAGCAGGGGAGAAGCCCTGTGTTGTGTGGTGGTCAACGGGGAGGGGATTCCCTTTGGCCAGGAGTTGATGGATGGCCTTCGCCGGGTCTGCCCCGGATTGGCTGGGGTGGTGCTCAACTTCAATACGAAGGATACCAACGTAATTCTGGGCCCTGAATATAAGACCCTGTGGGGCCGGGACTGGCTGGAGGAGGAGCTCTGCGGCCTTACCTTCCGTCTGTCCGTCCCCTCCTTCTTCCAGATCAACCGGACCCAGACTGAGCGGCTCTACGGCGTGGCCCTGGACTTTGCCGGGCTCACCGGTACGGAGACGGTGCTGGACCTGTACTGCGGAATCGGTACCATCTCCCTGGCGCTGGCCCGAAAGGCTGGAAAGGCCATCGGCGCCGAGATCGTCCCTCAGGCCATCGAGGACGCCAAGGAGAACGCCCGGCGCAACGGGGTGGAAAACACGGAATTTTTCTGCGGCGACGCGGGGGCGGTGGCCCGGAAGCTTGGCGAGGAGGGCGTGCGGCCCGACGTGATCTGTGTGGACCCGCCCCGGAAAGGATTGGCCCCCGAGGTGCCCGCTATCCTGGCCGGCATGGCCCCGGAGCGTATCGTCTATGTCTCCTGCGACCCGGCCACCCTGGCCCGGGATGTGAAGCGTCTGAGTGAGCTGGGCTACCGGGCGGTAAAGGGACAAGCTGTGGACCTCTTCCCCAGGACTGCGCACGTCGAGACGGTAATTTCTCTGGTGCGGGAGTAGAATACCGGGGCGTGGGAACGTGAATCGGAATCATAAGGATATGTTCGGAAACGGAATGATCCGCTCTGAGAGAAAACACATGGTCTGCCGCTTGTTTTTCGCGGAAATCATGCTATAATAACATCTTACGCCTAACGTATATTGCTTTGAGCTGTTTTGCTCCCGCTCTTGCGGGCGGGACGGTTTCAAACGTCTGGTGATTGAGGTCTGCAAGACGCATGTGGAGGTTTTTATGTCTGAACAAAACAAACATCGCAATGGGAGCTTCAGCTCTTCCATTGGTTTCGTCATCGCCTGTGTAGGCTCGGCCGTGGGGCTTGGCAACATTTGGCTGTTTCCGTACCGATTGGGCCAGTACGGCGGAGCCGCCTTTCTGATCCCCTACCTGTTGTTCGTGTTTCTCTTTGGATGGGTGGGCCTGTCCGCTGAGTTCGGCATCGGCCGTCTGGCGGGTACCGGAACCATCGGGGCCTATGAGTACTGTTTCAATGCCAGGGGCAGGAAAAAGCTGGGCAGTGTGCTCAGCTGGATTCCTCTGATGGGATCTCTGGGCATCGCCATCGGCTACGCCGTCATCCTGGGCTGGGTGCTGAACAGCCTGGCCGGTTCCGTCACCGGTGTGCTGATGGAGAGCGACCCCTCTGCCTTCTTCCAGCAGGCTGCCACCAGCTTCGGAAACCCCCTGTGGCATACTGTGGTGGTCCTGCTTGTCTGCCTGGTGCTGATGTTCGGCGTCACCGCCGGTATTGAGAAGGTGAGCAAGGTGCTGATGCCCTTGTTCTATGTGCTGTTTCTGGGCCTGGCCATCTGGGTGGGTACTCAGCCAGGTGCCGGAGAGGGCTACCGCTTCCTCTTTGTTCCCGACTGGTCCAAGCTGCTGGAGCCCTATACCTGGGTCATGGCCATGGGCCAAGCCTTCTTCTCGCTGTCCATCACCGGCTCCGGTATGATTGTGTACGGCGCCTACCTGGGTAAGGACGAGGATATTCCCAAGGCCTCCCTGCGCACCGCGATCTTTGATACCTTGGCCGCGCTGTTCTCCGCCCTGGTCATCATGCCCGCCGTCTTTGCCTATGGACAGGATGTGGCAGCCGGTCCCTCTCTCATGTTTAATATCATGCCTACCGTCTTCCAGAAGATGCCTATGGGCCAGATATTCGCCGTGGTCTTCTTCCTGTCTGTGTTCTTTGCCGGCATCACCTCGCTGATCAACATGTTTGAGGCGGTGAGCGAGAGCTGGCAGACCCACTTCAAGCTGGGCCGCAAGTCCGCTGTTCTGATCTGCACCGCTATCACCCTGGGCGTGGGTATCTTCATGGAGGCGGAGGCGCGGGTAGGCGCCTGGATGGACTTTATTACTATCGTCGTGGTCCCCATCGGCGCGGTACTGGGCGCTGTTTCCATTTACTACATTCTGGGCTGGCCCAAGATCCGGGCCGAGCTTCAGACTGGCCGGAAGAAGCCCATCAGCCGGGCGTTTGGCGTGGTGGCAAAGGGAATCTATGTGCCGCTGACCATCCTGGTGGTCATCCTTGGCCTGGTTTATGGCGGCATCGGTTAAAAAGTTTTATGAAGCATTTCACTACCATTCAGAGAAAGAAGGATTGATTCCGTGCAGAAGCGGCAGTATCAAATTGATATGTGCAGCGGACCCCTGTGGAACAAAATTTTGTTGTTTGCCCTCCCACTGATGGCCTCCAGTATGCTCCAGCTGCTGTTCAATGCGGCGGACGTAGTAGTGGTTGGCCAGTTTGCGGGAAAAGAGGCCTTGGCGGCAGTGGGCTCCAACACCGCGCTCATCAACCTGATGATCAACCTCTTCGTGGGTCTGTCGGTGGGCACGAACGTGGTGGTGGCCCGGGACCTGGGCGCCGGGCGGCATGACAACGTGAGCCGCAGCGTCCATACCTCGATCACCCTGGCACTGGTCAGTGGTGTGCTTATGATGATTTTCGGTGTGGTAATGGTGCGCCAGCTGCTGGTATGGATGTCCTCGCCTGCCGATGTCATTGATCTGGCTACCGTGTATCTGCGAATTTACTTTCTGGGGATGCCCGCCAACCTGCTGTACAACTTCGGCGCGGCCATTCTGCGGGCGCAGGGAGACACGCAGCGGCCTCTATACTATTTGACCACCGCCGGAGTAGTCAATGTGTTGCTGAACCTGTTCTTTGTTATCGTGTTGAGCATGGATGTAGCGGGGGTGGCGTGGGCCACGATTATTGCCCAGTACATCTCGGCAGGCTTGGTCCTGCGCTGCCTGATTCGGGAGAAGGGCCCACTTCACCTGGAATTGAAAAAGCTGGGGTTGGAGTGGCAGGTGGTCCGCCGGATTCTCCAGGTGGGTTTGCCCGCCGGATTCCAGGGTGTGGTGTTTGCCCTGTCCAACGTGGTCATCCAGTCCTCTCTGAACTCCTTTAACGATTCCGTCATTGTGGCCGGCTCCGCGGCCTCGGCCAACATCGAGGGCTTTGTCTATGCTGGCATGAACGCCTTTTATCAGACTGCCATAACATTTACCGGTCAGAACTACGGCGCGGCCAAGTGCGGACGGGTGGACCGGGTGGCGCAGCTGTGTGTCGGCTTTGCTGTACTGACTGGTCTGGTCCTGGGCAACGCGGCCTATCTGGCCGGTAATACCCTGGCCGGGATCTATGCACCCGGTGATGAGGCGGTCATCACCCAGGCTATGGTCCGTCTGCAGCTGATTGCCTGTCCCTATCTGATCTGCGGCATCATGGATACCATGGTGGGTGTTCTTCGGGGGATGGGGTATTCGGTGATTCCCATGATCGTTTCGCTGCTGGGAGCTTGCGGCCTGCGTCTGGTGTGGGTGGCAACCGTGTTCCCCCTCTACCGTACCCCGGCCACCTTGTATTTTTCGTATCCCGTGACTTGGACGATTACCGGCGCGGTCCATGTGATCTTCTTCCTCTGTGTGCGAAAGCGGGCATACGCCAGGGTGCAGGGAGGCTCCTATTTGGCCTCCGCTGAGGGACAGCATCCCCCGGTTCCGGAGCAGATTGAAAAATAATAAGTAGCCGCCGCCCGACTGCAATCATACGTCGGGCGGCGGCTTTATCCTTGTAGGAGGCATCCAATCAAGACTCCATTCCGCGAAACAAAAAAGCCGCCTGCGCTTGATACGCAGGCGGCTGAAATTATCAGTTGGGAGAAAATAGATCAGGCCATGCGGCGGCCGCCCACAAAGCCGGAGGTGTAGTAGGCGTCGCTCATGTTGCTGATGATAACGCCAACCTTGGCGGTGGAGGCGTGGACAAACTGGTTGCCGCCGATGTAAATGCCCACATGGGAGGCGCGCTTGCTGCCGGAGCCGGACTTCTTAAAGAAAACCAGATCACCGGGCTGAAGCTCGCTCATGGAGACGGCGGTGCCATTGTCCATCTGGCCGGAGGCGGTGCGGTTGATGGAGTAGCCGAAGTGCTTATAGACATAAGTAGTGAAACCGGAGCAGTCAAAGCCCTTGGGGCTGCTGCCGCCGTAGACATAGCGGGAACCAACGAAGGACTTGGCGAAGTCGGCGATCTCCTGTCCCTTGCCGGACTTGGCGGCCTCAGCGGCATCCACGATGACCACGTACTCGGCGCTGATGTAACCGGAGTCGATCTGGTACCAGCCGTTGGACTCGCCCTTGATCTCAACCACCTTGCCGGCGCGAAGGCTGGCGGCCTTGTCATAGCCGGTGCCGGGACCCGTGCGGACGTTCAAAGAGGAGGCGGTCACCTTGCCGTAGCGGGGCTCGGCGGCCTGGGTCACAGCCACGGCGGAAGCGGCAGAGGCGGCGGAGGCGGGGTCCACGGCGGAAACAGCGGAGACGGCGCCCTCTGCAGCGTCCACCACCAGGTAGTCGCTGGAGACGAAGCCGGTGACGCCCTCACAGGCAATCTGATACCAGCCATCTTCCACGGTGGAAATAACATCGACCTTGGTACCGTTGTCCAGCTTGGTCAAAACCTCGCTGCTGGTGCTGGCCTCAGAGCGGACCCGGAGGGTGCTGCTGCCAGTATTTACGGTGCCGGAGAGTGCCAGGGCGGGGATGGCGAGGTTGCTGACGAGCAGAAGGCCTGCAGTGAGCCGGGCGGCGGTCTGTTTGAAGTGCATGGCTGGTTTCCTCCCTGTTTTATCTGTCTGTTCGGTTGAAGGTACGTTATTTCGTGCCCAGAGCGCGGTCCAGCCACACGGTGGCCACGTCCATAGCGGCGTACAGGCTGTCTTTCTCACTCTTCTTAACCACGCGGTCCCGACTCTTCAAGTCGGGGTCGGTAAGCTGAAGCTGAACGGCCACTTTATCCGCCATTTCCAGGTCGCCCACCTTCTTGGTGGACAGAATCTGAAGCATGATGATATATTTCTCGGCCATGGTTCCGTAGTAAATCAGGTTATCTTTCCGACGCAGGGGGTGCCCTTTATAGGAAAGAGGAATGTTTTCGGTAGACATAAGATTCCTCCTCAATTTCAACTTGTAACCAAATTGTAACATATTTGTTACCGCCTGTCAAATCATTTTCTGAAAAATTTTCAGAGAAAAAATTGCGAAAGAACGAGAAAAAGGGCAAAAAGAAAAAGATACAGTAGGAGAAGAGACAGACGGAAGAGAGAAGAGAAGTTACAGCGTAGGAAAATGCAATGTAAAGAGAGAAAGGGCCACCCGTCTTTTCGTGGTTGACATTTTATCGTTCCGGCAGGGAAGAGCGGGTGAGGGAAGGTCTGCCTGACACCAGGATAGAGAAAGAGGCCGCCCACGCATTTACGTGGGCGGCCTTGTCGAATAGCCGCAGGCAGATTTGAAATCTGCGAAAATTTCAAGAAAAAAGAGGCGGAAGGCTTGACAGCTCTTCTACCTCCGTGTTACAATAAAATGATCCTATGTCCATAAAAACAAAAACCCAGCCACCCAGGTTCTGGATGCAGTTTACCACGGGACTGAGGAAAAGACAAGAGACAAAAAAACAAAACGAGCAACGCACCCGGGTGTGCGGAAAAGCGGAGCGGGGCCGGAATTGTGCACAATGACGGCAAAACCGGCTGTTTTTCCCTGCATCCGGGGATGGAAACCGTGAGAACCAACCGTTGAGTGAGAAGAAAGCGAGTTGATTTTTTAGAATGGTCAAGGACGTGTATTTCGGCAAGACCCTGCGCAAGAGCTTTGCCCGCTACGAGGAGATCCTGGAGATGCCCAATCTGCTGGAGGTCCAGAAGACCTCGTATCAGTGGTTTCTGGACACCGGCCTCCGGGAAGTATTCAAGGACGTGGGCGCCATCACCGACTACGCCGGCAACCTGGAACTGAGCTTCATCGACTTTTCCATGGACGAGAAGCCCAAGTACGACGTGGAGGAGTGTAAGGCCCGGGACTGTACCTACGCCGCCCCCATCAAGGTGAAGGTTCATCTGCGCAACACCCAGAACAACCAGATCAATGAACAGGAAATCTTCATGGGGGACTTCCCCATCATGACCAACTCCGGCACCTTTGTCATCAATGGTGCCGAGCGTGTCATCGTCTCCCAGATCGTCCGTTCCCCCGGCATGTACTATACCCGTACGGCCGACAAGGCGGACAACCTGACCTTTGCCACCACCGTGATCCCTTACCGCGGCGCCTGGCTGGAGTATGAGACCGACCTGTCCGACATCTTCTATGTCCGCATCGACAAGAACCGCAAGCTGCCCATTACCTGCCTGATCCGCGCCCTGGGTCCCAAGACCGATGCGGAGATCATCGAGATGTTCGGCGAGGACCCCCGCATCGTGGCCACTCTGGAGAAGGACGCCTGCAAGACCTATGAGGAGGCCATGCTGGAAATCTACCGGAAGCTCCGTCCCGGCGAGCCCCCCACGCTGGACTCCGCCGAGTCCCTCATCAACGCCACCTTCTTTGATCCCCGGCGCTACGACCTGTCCACTGTGGGCCGCTATAAGTTCAATAAGAAGATGGCTCTGTGGAACCGCCTGAGCGGCCAGAAGCTGGCTATGCCTGTGGCCGATCCCCGCACCGGCGAGATCATCGCCGAGGCCGGCGAGGTCCTGACCCGTGAGCGTGCCCAGGAGCTGGACAACCGCGGCGTCAACGAGGTCATGCTGGACATGGACCACGGCAAGACCATTAAAGTCTTTTCCAACGACATGGTCCACCTGGAGAACTTTGTGGACTTCGATCCCGCCGAGGTGGGCGTGGACGAGATGGTCTATTTCCCCGCTCTGTGCCAGCTGCTGGACCAGTACACCGGCGAGGAGCTGAAGGACGCCATCCGGGACCACATCGACGACCTGATCCCCAAGCACATCACTATCCCCGACATCATGGCCTCCATCAACTATCTGAACTGCCTGGCATACAGCGTGGGCCTGCCTGACGACATCGACCATCTGGGCAACCGCCGCCTGCGCTGCGTGGGCGAGCTGATCCAGAACCAGTTCCGCATCGGCTTCAGCCGCATGGAGCGCGTTATCCGTGAGCGCATGACCACCCAGGACCTGGACGTGGTCACCCCCCAGAGCCTGATCAACATCCGGCCCGTCACCGCCGCCATCAAGGAGTTCTTCGGCAGCAGCCCCCTGTCTCAGTTCATGGACCAGACCAACCCTCTGGCCGAGCTGACCCACAAGCGCCGCCTGTCCGCCCTGGGCCCCGGCGGTCTGTCCCGTGACCGCGCCTCCTTCGACGTCCGAGACGTCCATTACAGCCACTACGGCCGTCTGTGCCCCATTGAGACCCCCGAAGGTCCCAACATCGGCCTGATCTCCTATCTGGCCTCCTACGCCCGCATCAACCGCTTCGGCTTCATCGAGGCTCCCTACCGCAAGGTGGAGAAGGAGACCGGTAAGGTCACCGACGAGATCCACTATATGACCGCCGACGTGGAGGACGAGTTCACCGTGGGCCAGGCCAACGAGCCTCTGGACGAGAACGGCTGCTTCGTCAACGAGCGTATCACCTGCCGTCACCGCAACGAGACCATCTCCGTGGATAAGCACCAGGTGGATTACGTGGACGTGTCCCCCAAGATGATGGTATCCGTGGCTACCGCCATGATCCCCTTCCTGCAGAACGACGACGCCAACCGCGCCCTGATGGGCGCCAACATGCAGCGTCAGGCCGTGCCTCTGCTCCGTCCCGAGGCCCCCATCGTGGCCACCGGTCAGGAGCACAAGAACTGCATCGACTCCGAGGTCGCCATCCTGGCCGAGGGCCCCGGCACCGTCACCAAGGTATCCGCCCGGTATATCACCGTGGCCTATGACAACGGCCAGACCAAGGAGTACCGCCTGACCAAGTACCTCCGCTCCAACCCTACCACCTGCATCAACCAGCGTCCCATTGTGGAGGCCGGTCAGCGGGTGGAGTTCCACGACGTGCTGGCCGACGGCCCCTCCACCGACCATGGTGAGATCGCCCTGGGCCGCAACATCCTCATGGGCTTCATGACCTGGGAAGGCTACAACTACGAGGACGCCATTCTGCTCAACGAGCGCATGGTCAAGGACGATGTGTTTACCTCCATTCATATCGAGGAGTACGAGACCGAGGCCCGCGACACCAAGCTGGGCCCCGAGACCATCACCCGCGACATCCCCAACGTGGGCGAGGACGCCCTGAAGGATCTGGATGAGCACGGCATCATCCGTGTGGGCGCCGAGATCCACGCCGGCGACTATCTGGTGGGTAAGGTCACCCCCAAGGGCGAGGCTGAGGCCACCGCCGAGGAGAAGCTGCTGCGCGCCATCTTCGGTGAAAAGGCCCGCGAGGTCCGTGATACCTCCCTGAAGGTGCCCCACGGCGAGGCCGGTATCGTGGTGGACGTGAAGATCTTCACCCGGGAGAACGGCGACGAGCTGGGCCCCGGCGTCAACCAGGTAGTCCGCGTCTACATCGCCCAGAAGCGTAAGATCTCCGTGGGCGACAAGATGGCCGGCCGACACGGTAACAAGGGTGTTGTGTCCCGCATCCTGCCCCAAGAGGATATGCCCTTCCTGCCCGACGGCACCCCCCTGGATATCGTGCTGAACCCCCTGGGCGTGCCTTCCCGTATGAACATCGGTCAGGTGCTGGAGGTCCATCTGGGCTATGCCGCCAAGACCCTGGGCTGGAAGGTCGCCACCCCCATCTTTAACGGCGCCACCGAGGGCGACATCCAGGAGTGCCTGAAGATGGCCGGACTGGCCCGCCAGGTGGGCTATGATGAGCCCCTGATCGGCAAGCAGCTGTATCTGGCCACCGAGGACGGCAGCGACATGCGCGCCCTGACCCCCGAGGAGATGGCCGACGCCGAGCTGACCCGCAAGTGGCAGAAGGAAGGCCTCCTGCGTCTGGTGGACGGCAAGAACTGGCTGTACGACGGCCGCACCGGCCGCCGCTTCGATAACCCCGTCACTGTGGGTTACGTCTACTTCCTGAAGCTGCACCATCTGGTGGACGATAAGATCCACGCCCGCGCCACCGGCCCCTACTCCCTGGTCACCCAGCAGCCTCTGGGCGGCAAGGCCCAGTTCGGCGGTCAGCGCTTCGGCGAGATGGAGGTTTGGGCCCTGGAGGCTTACGGCGCTGCCTACACCCTGCAGGAGATCCTGACCGTCAAGTCCGACGACGTCACCGGCCGTGTCAAGACCTACGAGGCTATCGTCAAGGGTCTGAACGTGCCCAAGCCCGGCGTGCCCGAATCCTTTAAGGTCCTGATCAAGGAGCTGCAGTCCCTGTGTCTGGACATGCGCGTTCTGGATAAGGACGGCAACGAGATCGAGCTGAAGGACGAGGACGAGGACAACTTCCAGCCCGTCCGCGACGACTACTACGACCGCGAGGACGACTTCGGCTACCAGAAGGACGCCGATTTTGCCTCCGCTGGCGGCTTCACCTTTAAGGGTGACAGCGACGACGACGACCTGACCATCGAGACCGGCGACCAGGAGGAGGGCTCCGGCGAGCTGTTCTCCGACGAGGACTTTTGATAAAGGGAGGAGATTGAAAATATGAGTTACGCTGAGTTTGACGCAATCCAAATCGGTATCGCCTCCCCTGAACAGATCCGCGAGTGGTCCTACGGCGAGGTCAAGCGCCCCGAAACCATCAACTACCGCACCCTGAAGCCCGAACGTGACGGCCTGTTCTGTGAGAAGATCTTTGGCCCCACCAAGGACTGGGAGTGCAACTGCGGCAAGTATAAGAAGATCCGCTACAAGGGCAAGGTCTGTGACCGCTGCGGCGTGGAGATCACCAAGGCCAAGGTCCGCCGTGAGCGCATGGGCCACATCGAGCTGGCCGCCCCTGTCTCCCACATCTGGTACTTCAAGGGTATCCCCTCCCGGATGGGTCTGCTGCTGGATATCAGCCCCCGTATCCTGGAGAAGGTGCTGTACTTCGCCGCCTATATTGTCATTGATCCCGGCTTCTCCCCCCTGTCCAAGAATCAGATCCTGTCTGAGAAGGAATACCGAGACATGCGGGAGAAGTATGAGGACGATTTCGACGCCGGCATGGGCGCCGAGGCCGTCAAGAAGCTGCTCCAGCAGCTGGACCTGGAGGAGCTGTCCGTCTCCCTCCGTGCCGAGCTGAAGGACGCCTCCGGCCAGAAGAAGGCCCGCATTGTCAAGCGTCTGGAGGTCGTGGACGCCTTCCGTCTCTCCGGCAACAAGCCTGAGTGGATGATCATTGACGTCCTGCCCGTCATCCCCCCCGAGATCCGTCCCATGGTCCCCCTGGACGGTGGCCGCTACGCCTCCTCCGACCTGAACGACCTGTACCGCCGGGTCATCAACCGCAACAACCGTCTGAAGCGCCTGATCCAGCTCAACGCCCCCGACATCATCGTCCGCAACGAGAAGCGGATGCTGCAGGAGGCGGTGGACGCCCTGATCGATAACGGCCGCCGCGGCCGCGCCGTCACCGGCGCCAACAACCGCGCCCTGAAGTCTCTGTCCGACATGCTGAAGGGTAAGCAGGGCCGTTTCCGTCAGAACCTGCTGGGTAAGCGTGTCGACTACTCCGGCCGTTCCGTTATCGTGGTCGGTCCCTCTCTGAAGATCTATCAGTGCGGCCTGCCCAAGGAGATGGCCATCGAGCTGTTCCGCCCCTTCGTCATGAAGAAGCTGGTGGACGACGGCCTGGCCAACAACATCAAGGCCGCCAAGAAGATGGTGGAGAAGGGCGAAGCCGCCGTGTGGGACGCCCTGGAGTTCGTCATCAAGGACCACCCCGTCATGCTGAACCGCGCGCCTACCCTGCACCGTTTGGGTATCCAGGCCTTCGAGCCCGTCCTGGTGGAGGGCCGCGCCATCAAGCTGCACCCCCTGGTGTGTACCGCCTTTAACGCCGACTTCGACGGCGACCAGATGGCCGTCCACGTCCCCCTGTCCGCTGAGGCTCAGACCGAGGCCCGTGTGCTGATGCTGTCCGCCAACAACCTCCTGCGTCCTCAGGACGGCGGCCCCGTCACCATCCCCTCTCAGGATATGATCCTGGGCGCCTACTACCTGACCTTCGAGCGCGAGGAGACCGGTACCGGCCACATCTTTGCCGACAAGGACGAGGCTATGCTGGCTTACGACGCCGGCGAGGTCACCCTCCACTCTCCCATCCAGGTCCGTCTCTACAAGGAGATCAACGGTGAGATGCAGCACAAGCTGGTCAAGACCACCGTGGGTCGCTTGATCTACAACGAGGCTGTGCCTCAGGACCTGGGCTTTGTGGACCGCACCGATCCCGAGGCCATGTTCGAGCCCGAAATCAACTTCGTGGTGGGCAAGAAGCAGCTGGGCAAGATCATTGACAAGTGCATCACCAAGCACGGCTTCACCGAGTCTGCCGGTATGCTGGACGCCATCAAGAACCTGGGCTATCACTACTCCACCATCGGTTCTCTGACCGTCGCCATCGCCGATATGACCGTCCCCGCCAAGAAGTACGAGCTGATTGCTGATACCGAGAAGGAGATCATCAAGATCGACCGGCAGTACCGCCGCGGTCTGATCACCAACGACGAGCGTTACCGCTTGTCTGTCTCCGCCTGGGAAAAGACCACCGCCGACGTGACCGCCGCCCTTCAGGACTCCATGGACCGGTACAACCCCATCTGGATGATGGCTGATTCCGGCGCCCGTGGTTCTATGGCTCAGATCCGTCAGCTGGCCGGTATGCGCGGCCTGATGGCCGATACCGCCGGCCGTACCATCGAGATCCCCATTAAGGCCAACTTCCGTGAGGGTCTGTCCGTCCTGGAGTACTTCATCTCCTCCAGAGGCGCTCGAAAGGGCATGGCCGATACCGCTCTGCGTACCGCCGACTCTGGTTACCTGACCCGTCGTCTGGTGGACGTCTCTCAGGAGGTCATCATCCGTGAGCCCGACTGCGGCACTACCGACGGCATCATGGTCAGCGAGATCGAGGAGCACGGCCAGGTCATCGAGACCTTCGCCGAGCGTATCCACGGCCGCTACCTGACCGAGGACCTGGTGGATGCCGAGACCGGCGAGCTGCTGATGTCCAAGGACACCATGATGACCAAGGACGACGCCAAGCTCATCGAGGATCACGGCATCCACGCGGTCAAGATCCGTTCCGTGCTGACCTGCCGCGCCCGTCAGGGCGTCTGCTCCAAGTGCTACGGCATCAACCTGGCCATTGGCGAGCCCGTTGGCGCTGGCGAGGCCGTGGGCATTATCGCCGCTCAGTCCATCGGTGAGCCTGGTACCCAGCTGACCATGCGTACCTTCCACACCGGCGGCGTCGCCGGCGGCGATATCACTCAGGGTCTGCCTCGCGTCGAGGAGCTGTTCGAGGCCCGCAAGCCCAAGAAGATGGCCCAGCTGGCCGAGATCGGCGGCAAGGTGTCCATCGAGGAGACCAAGCGCAACGTCATGTGCAACCTGACCATCACCGCTGACGACGGCGAGGTGGTTACCTACGCCCTGCCCTACTCCGCCGGCATCAAGGTCAAGGACGGCGATACCGTTCCCAAGGGCCTGGAGCTGACCGAGGGCGCTCTGTCTCCCCACGAGGTGCTGCGCATCCGCGGCATTTCCGACTGCCACAATTACCTGATCCGCGAGGTTCAGAAGGTCTACCGTCAGCAGGGCGTTGACACCAACGATAAGCATATCGAGGTCATCGTCCGCCAGATGATGCGGAAGGTCCGTGTGGAGGACGCCGGCGATTCCGACCTGCTGTCCGGCGCCACCGTCGATATCATCGAGTTCCGCGACGCCGAGGAGGCCGTTCAGGCCCGCATTGATGCCGGCGAGAAGAATGAGATGGGTGAGGACCTGCGCCTGCCCACCTGCACCCGTTTGCTCATGGGCATCACCAAGGCCTCTCTGGCCACCGAGTCCTTCCTGTCCGCCGCCTCCTTCCAGGAGACCACCAAGGTCCTGACCGAGGCCGCCATCAAGGGCAAGGTGGACCACCTGCTGGGTCTGAAGGAGAACGTCATCATCGGTAAGCTGATCCCCGCCGGTTCCGGCCTGGCTCAGTACCGCAAGGAAGACATGATCGACGACGAGGGCAACCTGATGTCCGCCGAAGGCGGTTCTGTGGTGGCTGAGGCTCTGGAGGAGCCCCAGGACGCCGAGGAGTCCGAGGAGAACAGCGATGAGCTGGACTTTGAGATCGGCTCCATCGAGCTGGAGACCTCCGCTGACAGCCAGAGCGGCGACGCTGAGATTTGATTAAAGTCATGTTCCCCTGTCTATGAATAAAAGAGGAGCGCCGGTCGGCGCTCCTCTTTTTTGTTGTGTGCAGACGAAAGATAGGGATAATTTTGGCTCGTCAACAGAAGGAAGCCCGCCGGAATTTCCGGCGGGCTCCCTGTCCGAATATTCGCTTTGCTTACCCGACCTCGATAGCGCTGACGGGGCAGCCGTCGGCGGCCTCCTGGACGCAGTCCTCCAAATCGGGGGAGATGTCGCCCTCCTGGGCGGCGGCCACGCCCTCGTCGGTCATGGAGAAGACGTCGGGGCAGACGCTGGGGCACAGGCCGCAGCCAATGCAGTTTTCGTTTACATGGGCAGTCATAAAATCCCTCCTTATGATAACTTGGGATAGCATAACCGCTTTAATGCCCTTTTATTCAAAGGTGCCCAGAAAAAGAGGCACTCCTGTCTCAAAATCTATGATGCCGTAGAGGAAGGGCCGGTCCAGTACCAGACGAATTCCGGCCGTGTGGGGTTCGCCAGCGCCAGCTGCTGCCACTACCGTGGCGGCAGCAGCTTCCGTACCCTTTTCATTCACTTCGATTTTCGCAGCGTGGATGACCTGTGAGAGGTAGTACCCCTCTGGATTATCTCCCAGCTGGGAGAAGTCGGCCCGGCTTGGGTCAAAGGCGGCATCCAGACCCAGTTCGGACAGAATGCCTGTCAGGCTGCCGCTCCACTCCGCCTCGAATTTGGGCAGGGCCAGGTGGAGGAAGAGGGCGTCCTCCGCCCCGGCGATGAGTTGGGACAGGTCGCTTCCCTCCAGGTCATCCAGCCAACTGTCCAGATCCCCATCGGGCAGCAGCGCCAGAAAACCCATCCGTCCGTCGTCGTAGGGGAGGACCACGCCCTGGACGCCGTCGCCCTGGATATAGGGGTAGTCTCGCTGGCCCGCGTTTAAAAAATCCATCTGCTCGGTCTTACCGCTTTCGTGGGTAAACTCACGTTCTAGAGTGCTGTTGGGGTCAAATTCAGCGGCCCAGGTGTTTTTCAGATAAAGGGCGTTGACCAGCAGGGCGGCGGTGGCTTCCTCAAAGGGCTTGTCGATGATCTGAGGGATCATCTTCTCGGTGTGATCGGATATCCAGCCGTTCAGGTCCTTCACGATGGCGGAGTCGGACAGCTCCGCCTGGAAGACCTGGGCGTCAAATACGCCACGGCATTTGCCGACAAACTCTTCCTTGATCTGTCCCTCTGGGTCGCACCACAGACTGTTGGCGATGGAGCACGTTGTGGAGCCGCCCATACGCTGGTAGTCGGCCATCAACTGGGCGCAGGCGGCGTTCAGTTCCTCCAGGGAGGTGTTGCCCCCCAGAACCGTCTCAAATTGGGCCAAAGTATCACCGTCTGCTCCGTTGGCTGCCATGGACAGGGCCAGAGCCACCGACAGGGGAGAGAGCAGCACCGGCTTTTTTTCGACTTCCCGCGTGTTCTGGAGCAGGGAAAGGCCAAATTCGGCCAGAGCCTGGTTGACCGCCTCACTGTCTGCCGGAGTGACGGTGACTTCTGGGGCGGACAATTCCTTTGCAGCGGCGGAAGCGGTGGTACAGCCGGGCAGCAGGGACAGGGAGAGCGCGCAGGTCAGCAGCAGAGCCAGCATCCGTTTCATGGAAATTCCTCCTTATGCAGTAGTATATCCTGAATGAAAAAAGTCCTTTGCCTGTATAGACGAAAACGGTTGGAGAAGGTTGCGCCGGAGACAAAAAATTTCCGGATTTTGGTCTTTCGTCGGAAGTGAGAGGAAATTTTGAAAAACTTTCAAAATTTCTGACGGATTCGTGCTTGACGGGGGCTTGACAAACTGCTATAATACCAAATTGCGGTGGTAGGGGCAACCATGCCCTTTTACCCGATGAAACGTCCCCCTATGGGGGAAGAGGAGGGCACCGAAATGATTTCCGAACTCAACGCCGCGCAGAAAGTCGTGGGGGCCAAGCAGGTCAAGCGCGCCCTCAGGGACGGTCGGGCCAAAAAAGTGTTTGTGGCCAACGACGCTGACCCCCGGGTCCTCAAGGACCTGGTACAGGAGGCTGTCCGGAAGGGTGTTCGCCTGGAACAGGTGGCTACCATGAAGGAACTGGGCGAGGCCTGCGGAATCTCCGTGGGAAGCGCGGTGGCCGCAGTCCTGTAAAACCTTGCTCACAACGCCTGCGCACTTCTAACTTTTGGTTTTAATGGAATAAGTTTCACTTATTCTGTTAAAATATATATCATGCCCCTATGAGGGCATCTTTTCGGAAAGGAGGAAAACCATGCCTACTTTTAACCAGCTGGTCCGTAAGGGTCGCGCTCAGGTGAGCTACAAGTCCACCTCTCCCGCCCTGCAGCATGGCCTGAACACTCTGAAGAACCGTGAGACCGATCTGCCTTCTCCTCAGAAGAGAGGTGTCTGCACCGCCGTTCGTACTTCCACTCCTAAGAAGCCGAACTCCGCTCTGCGTAAGATCGCCCGTGTTCGTCTGACCAACGGCTATGAGGTTACCGCCTACATCCCCGGTGTTGGCCACAACCTGCAGGAGCACTCTGTGGTTATGATCCGCGGCGGCCGTGTCAAGGACCTGCCCGGCGTTCGTTACCACATCATCCGCGGCACTCTGGATGCCCAGGGCGTCAACGGCCGTATGCAGGCCCGTTCCAAGTACGGTGCCAAGCGTCCCAAGGCCGGCAAGAAGTAATCAAACGATTGCTTTTTACCGCATCAAGTCCTGCGACTTGAGCTAAACTTGCATTGTGCGTTTCGCGCAAGGCAAACCCGCCTTGCCGAGCGTTTACCTATATATTGTAGGCAGACCTCGGACAGGCATTACACGGAACGAAACATCGTTTCGAGTACCTATGATTTCTATAATATTATAAGAAGGAGGGAAGCAAAGTGCCCAGAAGAGGAAATGTACCCAAGCGGGAGGTTCTGCCCGATCCGCTGTATAACTCCGTCCTGGTTACCAAGCTTACCAACAGCATCATGCTGGATGGCAAGAAGGGCGTAGCTCAGAAGGTGGTCTACGGTGCCTTTGACATCATCAAGGAGAAGACCGAGAAGGACCCCATGGAGGTTTACACCCAGGCCCTGGAGAATATCATGCCTTCCCTGGAGGTTAAGGCCCGCCGTGTGGGCGGCGCCACCTACCAGGTGCCTATCGAGGTTCGCCCCGAGCGCCGTCAGACCCTGGGTCTGCGCTGGCTGACCGCTTACGCCCGCGCTCGTGGTGAGAAGACCATGAAGGAGCGCCTGGCCGGCGAGATCATGGACGCCGCCAACAACACCGGTTCCGCCGTCAAGAAGCGTGAGGACACTCACAAGATGGCTGAGTCCAACAAGGCGTTCGCTCACTACCGCTGGTAATAAAGGAGTCAAAGTATGGCTAGAAAAGTTACCTTGGAGAACACTCGCAACATTGGTATCATGGCCCACATCGATGCGGGCAAGACCACTACGACCGAGCGTATTCTCTACTATACCGGCGTCAACTACAAGATCGGCGAGACCCACGAGGGTACCGCCACCATGGACTGGATGGCTCAGGAGCAGGAGCGTGGTATCACCATCACCTCCGCCGCTACTACCTGTTACTGGAAGGGTACTGCCAACCAGTTCCCCCAGACCCGTCTGAACATCATCGACACCCCGGGTCACGTGGACTTCACCGTCGAGGTGGAGCGCTCCCTGCGCGTGCTGGACGGCTCTGTGACCGTCATGTGCGCCAAGGGCGGCGTCGAGCCCCAGTCCGAGACCGTTTGGCGTCAGGCCGACACCTACCGTGTCCCCCGCATGATCTACGTCAACAAGATGGACATCATGGGCGCCGACTTCTACCGTGTTCTCGAGATGATCGACGAGCGGCTGAAGTGCAACGCCGTGCCCATCCAGCTGCCCATCGGTTCCGAGGCTTTCTTCCGGGGTAACGTTGACCTGCTGACCATGAAGGCAAACGTCTTCTATGATGAGCTGGGTAAAGACGTTCGTGTGGAAGACATCCCCGCCGACATGGTTGACATCTGCGAGGAGTACCGTGAGAAGCTGATGGATGCCGTCACAGCTCTGGACGATGATTTGGCTATGGCTTATCTGGAGGGAGA
>Ga0129309_1000238_pt1 | contig 48477 bp, 42 predicted proteins | sample L1105metagenome_FD_94439 | JGI IMG/M metagenome (GOLD analysis project Ga0129309, IMG submission 94439) | Ring-tailed lemur group fecal microbial communities from Wisconsin, USA - L1105 metagenome | ecosystem: Host-associated > Mammals > Digestive system > Large intestine > Fecal | place: USA...
CGATCAAGTACTTTGCCATATTGATCCAAGGCTTCGATTTCTACGACATCATCTACGGATTGGATGCGATTGCCGATAAAGAATTCGAACGAACCATCAGCAAAATTCCCACCACGAACGGATAACCCATTTACATACACACGGGCAGAAGCAACATCACCGGTATACGTTCCTCTCAGGAATTGATCGCCAGAAGAAACATTGTAGGTATCTGGTGTGATCGTGCCTTCGGTGTTTGCTGGATCAGTGACAACGATCGTTGAAGCAATATTTGATTGCAATCCGTCAATGCTTGCTTGAGCAGTAATAATTGTTCCCGCTGCTTGTTGATCAATCTCTACTTCAAAATTGCCCTCACTGTCAACAGTGGCATTTTTCGTTTCAGAATCGCCTATAGTAATTTCCACATGTGCATCTGGTTCGGCTGTTCCACTAACAGTCGTGTCTGTGGTTGTCACTTGATTCAACGTTGTTTCGGCGATCGTTGCGCGCTCAACCATGGTTTCCGCAATATTTGATGAAATGCCATTTAAGGTTGCTTGGGCGGTGACTACCGTACCAGCTTGTTGTTTCTCAATCGTCAATGCATAGATACCATCACTACCCACTCGTCCATTCGCAATGATCGTGTCACCGGCTTTGATCGTAATCTCAGCATTCGGCTCAGCCGTTCCCGTCACACTTGTGGAGTCAGTATTTAGATCGGAAATCGTTGTTTCGGCAATCGTTTCTTTTTCACTATCTTCTACAACTGTTTCTGCAACCGATTGGATACCATTGGCCGTTGCGGTAACAGTCACTTTTGTTCCAACTGCTAACGGTGCGTTCGGAATCGCAAATTGATAAGTTCCATCACTTGCAACGCGTCCCGTCAAACTTCCTTGTCCTTCAATAGTGACTGCTAAATCGGCATTTGGCTCAGCTCGTCCCGTAATGTGCGTTGAGCTTGTGGTTAAGTCGTCAATGGTCGTTTGTTGAATCGTTGCGGTATCCACAAAGTCACCAAAAGCGATTTTTCCGATTTGAGAACTATTGAATGTTGCGTTGAAGATTGAGTCATTGGATTCAATTCGCGAAGTAACTTGTTTGTTCGTATAAGTATTTAGTGAGAAAGAACCTTGTCTAAACTCTGGATAATTAAAGCTGGGCTCTCCTGAAAAATCAGCTGATCTTCTCCAAGTTTGCATTCCTGTCGATGAGTGAATCGTGTAGTTCGTTGTTCCTGGATAGGACCCAATTGCGGTTCCATTGGTATGATTGTTTTGGATTCGTACATTTGATCCTTCATGGAAAGTGCTTGATTGTCCAACGTTTACCGTTGAATACGTGCTTCTTCCCACGACATCCAGTGTTCCCCCAGATAATACGGTCAAAGCACCTCGTAATCCCAAGGCTTCTTGTGTTTTTTGCGTATTTGGTGCACTTGTGATCTTAAACGTTGCATTCGAATTAACTACTACGCTTGAGGCACTTCCTTCGATCAAGACTGCTTTTGCTGTATTTGAAGGATTGTTTTGAGTAACATCTAATAAGCTGCCTTCACCTAAATCAATTCGACCACCACTTGCAAGATAAATCGCACGAGCTGTTCCGTTGTTATTTGCAACTACAGAAGCACCACTGCCGATATTCATCCGGACATTCGAAGTAGCCCAAATCAAGGAACCTGCATTTAATCGGTTTTCGCCAAAGAAATTAGCTGAAGAATTGCTAGCGGCTAAATAGAGTAAACGCCCTGTTGCATGACTATTTTCATGAGTAACGTTTGTAAAGGAAACACTGGACGTTCTATTTTGATAGATCGTATTTGTTGCATGGGCTACGATTCTCACATTTCTGATACTTAATCCTTGATTCACCGTATTTCCATACAACCGAACATTATTCCCGAAGGTTAACGTATGACCATTCCCTTCAATCGTTTTGGTCGTCCCTGTCCATGTCACACTACTAGTCATCGTGATGTTATTGGCTAAGCTGATTTGTGTAACGGTCGCATTGGCTAATGCTGTCCGTAATTCAGCATCAGACGTTACTTGGACACTTGCCCTTGTTGAACGGGTTTCGGCAGCGTTTTCCGATGAGTCATCAGAACTATTTTCGGAATTTTCTCCATTTGATGCGTCTGTTTGTTCCTCATTTTCTGCAGCTTCATTATTTTCTGAAGAGTTCTCAGTAGATGCTTCTGTTTGAGCTTCTTCACTTTCAATAGAAGAACTATCGGTTTCCTGATTTTCTTGATCATCGGTCGCGGTAATCTCATTGCCTAAGTCTTGCGTCGTTTCACCATCCGATAATAGATTGGGTGCTTCTACTCTCTCTTGAGGAGCTTCTAAGGAATCGGAAGCTTTTTCTGTCGCCATCGCATTTATTGGCAGCGCCGATAATGTTAAATGACTGATCAACAATAAACCTGTGACTTTTTTACTAAATTTGTTATTCATAAGTAACTCCTTTTTCTCTATTCTTTCTCTTGTACTTTAAAGATTCATTTCACGTTTTTACCAGTCACCCTTTCTTACTCCCTCGAAAAATATCAGTCTTAGTCCTTATTGGAACAACCTATTCGAAGCAAACTCTCTAAATACCTAAATAAGAACTAAAATATGATGTTTTTTTGACGAAAGTTTATTGCTTTTGACGAGGTTAAATTTAACATGGTTGAACATCAATAGATAAATCAAGATTTGCAAACCTGTATGAATAAATTGATTTTCATTTTCTTTTCAAATAAGGCATTTTGAAAGTTTGTGCAAAAAAAAAGCGTTATAAAAAAAGACGATTTCTTATTCTTTAAAAAGGATCGTCCATTTTTGTTATTACCTGAAACCACTTGACTCATTAAGATGGATACAAGGTTTCTGCCTACTAATTCTTCTTAGTACCAGAAACATTGTTAACAACAGTTCTCTTCAACAGAATGCTTCTTTTCTATAAAAAATGTCCCAAAAAAAGCAAAATAAAAGAAATTCGTTGTAATTTTACACATCTTCTAAAAAATTCATTTTTCCTTGGTATAATAATTAGAGATCTGCGTATCATTAGATTTACGTTGCCCGTTAGTGAAGTTTCAGGCAACGTTTCTTTTTGGGGGATAGCTATATGGAAGATAAGCAAATTTTTGATAAGCGGTGGCTATTAGCTACCAGTGAACAACGGGAGAAATACCATGCCTTAATTGCCTCTTACCCTTCAATAGAGTGGACTTTTAAAGAAAAAAGCTACCTTTTGTGGCTTTGCCAACTAGATAATGACACATTCAAATCCTTTGAAGCGATTTTTGCTAAACTGGCAAATGAACAGTAAGAGTTTTCGTGGATCAAGCTACTTCATCTCAGAAGCGTCCATCTTTTTTTTAAGAGGAGTGAAGGAAATTCCTTCCTTGCTTATTAAGAGAAAAAAGCCACAACCATTTTTCTCAACGGTTGTGGCTTTTTAGCTTAATAGGTATTCTGCTTTCATGAGCATTTCTGCTAGCAATAGCTTCACTGATTGCATTCAAAGTATACACTTGACTTAACTTGGGGTTGCACTTAATGCTTGCCCCAACTGAGGATCGATTTTTTCAATCACTCTTAGCCAATCTTGATGATCCGGGATTGTTTTAAGTAAGAGATAGTCCGTGGATAAGATGAACTCTGATAGGTATTCACTATAATTCGTTACCACGAGATCGATAGCATTTTCCTTCAAATAGGCAGTCGTCAATTCATTGATTTTTGGGAAAAACACGTAATGATCATTGCCAACATAGCGCAAAAAGCGTGCGCGGATAGCGTGACAGGTGTAAAGGTCGCCTTCTAATGTCAATGCGATTCGGTTGACCTTTTGATAATAGAGTTCCTTGAGCGCCTCACTATACAAGGTAAGCGCTGCACAGATATCAGACAGGTACTCCTTACTGACCCCAAGAATTGCTTGATTCTGCTTCAAAAATACAAGATTTTTTTGATAGGCGACGTAGCTATGCTTTAGGGGCTCATTTTTTACTTCCGTCAGCAAGCGATTCAAAATGGGCGCTAGTTGATCATTGATTTTCTTAGATAACAAAAAGGCGTGAATCATCGTCTCGATTAGTTGGGGATCATTAAATGGGATGCCCCATTCTTGAACAAAGTGTTGACTTAGCGCCTGTAGTTCAGGATAAAGTGCAAACAATGCAATGAACTGCTGTTCTTTTACGGGCTCAGTCAATGTACGCTTCATCACCGTGACTAGATAAAGCCACACCAATTCTTCTTGTGGTAGTCTCACCTGGTAAAGGGCTTCGATTTTAGGTGCTAAGTCTTTCATTACGGTAAATGCCGTGTGGTCTTTGACTATCTCAGCCAAATGAGTAGGAAGTTGGATGGTCTTTCCAGACTGATAACGCTTGATTGTAATATACAAACTATAATAAAAATCACTAGGAGCAACACCCGTGTTCACCACATCAGTTGGCACTTCTGAAAACGTCTCACTGACTACCGCAATCAGCTCTTTAGGTGGAAGCAGAGTATGAGGAGTAACATCTGATTCATAATAAAAATCTTTGAAAAATTTACGAATATTCGCTTCTACTCCACTCAAATTAACTGGTTGTAGCACCAACTCTAAACCATACTTTCTCAACGTGAGTGAAGCACTATTCAAATAACGCCGCATCGTGCTTTCTGATACATACAAGCGCTGTGCCCACTCTTCAACAGAACAAAGTTCACCATGAAAGATTGCTTCTAAAATTTGATACATACCTTCTTTTGCAACCAGCGCTCTTTTTTTGGTCAAGTATACTTTCGGATTCGTTTCCATAAAATGATAACCATTAGCCACATGCACAAACTTGGCTGCATCCTGCAAATAGGCTTTCAGTTCCTTGATATCAGAGCTGATCGTCCGTTGAGTTACATCAAGTTTGTTCGCAAAGCTTGCGATTGAACAAGTACGTTCACGCTCAAACGCATTTAAAATTTGAAGCCAGCGAACGGTCGTTTTGTTCAGCATAAAACTTAACTGCAATTCTCTCATGTTCCCCTCCTTGTAAGCGATAGTTTGTCTAACGATTTTCTTTCAAAATGTCTTAACTCTAAAAATGATTGGCTAACACATGCCTCGAAAAAGGTGTTGCACCAGTGTGTGACTTTCAGAATCTGTTGTATCGAAAGAAGTCAAACGGAGCTCTTATAGGTTTATCTACCTTATTCAGACGATTTTTTGAATCACTGTGTTTCCTAACATCTCAAGCGTTGTTTCGATAGCGACTGAGAACTGCCTCGTTCAACGCCGCAGGTTTCCTCTCTATAGTACATTATTTGCTTACAGAAAAAAACTACCCTATTTCCTTTATTCATAATACATTGGTCTTAGGTTGTATACTTAAGTGAACAAACGAGGTATTCTCTAGGTAGACTTATTTTTAAATGGAGGAAATTGTATGTCAAATATGGTTTATGGATACGCTCGCGTATCTACAAGACAGCAGGATCTTTCTCGTCAACTAGACTTGCTTGAACGATATGAATGCCACAAAATTTATACTGAAAAAATTAGCGGCATTCGCACAAATCGACCGGAATTAAACAAACTAAAAAAGCGAGTGAAAGAAAATGACAAAATTATTATTGAAAGCTTTTCACGGCTTGGTCGGAGCACCAAAGACTTGATTGATCTCGTCTATTTTTTCGAAAGAAAAGGAGTAAAAGTGATTAGTATCAAAGAAAATTTTGATACACAGACCCCTCAAGGAAAACTGATGATGACGGTTTTCCAAGCCTTCAGCCAATTTGAACGAGACATTATTGTGGAGCGAACCAAAGAAGGGCTAGATTCTGCTAGAGCCAGAGGAAATATTGGTGGGCGTCCACGAATCGACCCTAAACTGATTCAGCACGCCCTGAATCTTTATCAGAAGGAAGGTCGAACTGTCGTTGATATTTGTGCCCAAACTGGAATAAAACGATCAACTTTCTATCGCTATCTTCGTTTAGAAAACAACAACCTCCTTTCATGAATAGGTACTCTGATTTTGCTAATGACCCTAGATTCCCCGTAACAAAAAGCACAAGACGGATCTTGCTGATTTGTTTGATCCTTCAAAGATAACTTCTTAAGTTAGCTTTGAGGGACACTCACAGTTCTTCGTCCGGTGCTTTTTTCGTCTAGCAGATTGTTTCCTTTATTCTTCTTCATTGCTTTTTCTTTTGCTCTCTTTTCTAGAGGAACTTCCGATGATTTGTCCTCTCCCGAACCTAAGCTAAGATGCACCGAAACAGGCACCGTTCTTTTCGAAGGGCACTTCTTCGTTAATTGAAGGGTGATTTACGTATAAGTAGCGCTTGTTAAATCTGGTTCTATTAAGTTTCAAAGGATAAAGCTTCTTGATTGACGTAGAGTATTATATAATCTACTTAAAACCAACGTAATTTACATTCGGCACTGATTGCTTCCATAAGATTTTAAAAGAGGTGGTGATATCAATGTTAGAAAATTTATCAATCAATTTGCATCGAGACAAGTCATTTTCCCGTCAAGTAAAAATTTTACAGATGCTAAATGCAGCACCAACCGGTTATCATCCGCAAGAATTGGCAACGTTGTTGGGTCTATCTATGCCGACAATCACGAAAGAACTCAATGTTTTAAGCGATAGCTTGCCAGAAGAACTGATTAAAATCAACTTTTCTGAAAGTAACATCGTTTCAATCAAGTATGCACCAAATGCCTCAATCAATTTAGCGATTCAGCTTTTAAGCATGGAAACACTCGAGTTTAAAATCATGTCGAGTATCATTGATAACAAAAAATACTCCATTCATCGAGCAACGATCGAATTTGGCTATTCTCGTAGTCACTTGTTGCGAACCATCAGCTACATGAACAAGTCTTTACAAACCTATTCTGTGACGATCGCTACGAATCAACTTGACTTTATTGGTACTGAAGCCGATATTCGTTTTTGTCTGTTTGTCTTTTTCTCCGCTTATGGTGACAGCACGATTTTAGATAAAGATAGCCCGGCGGATGCACGTCTTCTGGTCCAAAAAGCCAAGGAAGCCAACAAGAAAGAGTTACATTACAGCCATTATCGACTGGCCCTGTGGTTAAGTATCGCCAAACGCAGATGGCGCTATTCTTACTTTTTGAACTTGCCGCCTTCTTTAGAGCGTAACCTATTGGAAAAAGAACGCTTTAGCATTTTCTCGCAAGTATTGAACGAGTATTATTTAAAAAAATACCGGATCATTCACTTACCAAAACAAGAACTACTTTGGCTCTTCCTCACTACACTCCACTGTCTGTCTTATAGTACATTGGATGTTACTGAAGAAGATGCAGCTAAATACATTTTTCACCATACAGAGAAACCGGAAATCATTGCGGAAATTGGTCTGTTTTTAAAAAAAGGCCAACAACCTATTTCCTCTGCAGTCTCTCAGAAAATCATCTCTTATCTAGTGAACCTCCGCTTGTTATCGATGATTTCTGCCAACTATGAATTTGCTGATCCACAAATCAAAACCTTTGTTGAATCGACCTTTAAGACAGAGTACCTCGCTTGGAATAAGTGGTTGAAACAATTCAATGACCAAAGCGCCTTCTTCTCCTTTACTCACTTGGAGCATATCGCAGTCACATTGACCTTATTAAGCGAACTGGCACCTAGTACTCCGCTAAAAAAACAACTTAAAGTGGCCTTTGCTTTTCAAGGTGGCGCTGGATTGGATGCTTTCTTAGCCGCATCAGCGGAGCTATTCAAAAATGATCAGACTGAAGTCAGTTACTTTTTCGAAGTGACTCCTGATACCCATGAATTGATCCATCAGGAAATTGATTTGATCGTCAGCAATTTTGACTTACACTTGAAAAATAACCCCCACTTTCAGCAATTGCGAATTTCGAATGTACCAAGTCTATCTGACTGGATGATCATTCATAAAACGATTGAACAATTGGTTCAGCCAAAGCTCATCCCCGATTATTTACCGTAAGGAAACTGACGGTGCTTTACTAAAGCCAGCCGCCAGTTTCCTTCTTTCATTTGGAAGTTCAAGAAGCAAGTGCTGCTGCCCCCTCTTTGCTTGCGTTTTGCCTACAGGAAAAGCAAAAAAACGGTTCCTCACATTCCTTTGTATCAGTAACTTATCGATGTGTTGCTCCTGGTATCTCATCACTAGAAGCCATCTAAGTAGTCGCTGGTTCCATCGCCTGCCTTTTTTAATGGAAACAGCCTCTCACTTATTTCTAGGATTCGTTATAGTAACGGTCACCAAAAATAAAAAGACTTACCCCTGAATACTACACATATTTGAAAGAACTTTTATATCTATTTTTTTGATTTACGATAAAAAAAAGAAATTATTTCACTTTCCTTTTTTTGTATAATTTGAGAAAAGAAAGGGGAACAAATGTGGATTTTATCAAAGAGCTGCAATCCTTTAAAACAATCGTCGAAGAAGGGACTTTTACGAAGGCTGCTGCCAAACTAAACTATGCCCAATCAACGGTTACCAATCATATCAAAAAGTTAGAAACAGAGTTAGAAGTGGCGTTATTTTTAGAAGGGAAAAGCAATGTACTAACATTGGAAGGCGAATTGTTGAAGCTGGAAGTCCCTGGACTGATCGCCCAATGGGAGCAGGTAAAAGAACAGTTGCACAACGCTTCAAGTACGATCGACTCATCTATACGGATGGGGATCGTTCAGCCCTATGACATTTCCATTTTGCCAGAACTGCTCCATATGTTTGCTCAGCAATACCCAAAAGTGAAATTCGAGATTCTTGTGGGAACCACCATGGAATTAGCCAAGTCAGTAAAAGAAAATCGTATTGATGTCGCACTATGCTCACTTCCTCACGAGGGAGATTTTGTTTACGAAGAATTTTTCCAAGAAGAGCTTTGCTGCATCACATCGATCCACAACCCGTTAACGATCAATAAACTAGCTGATTTCGAAGGCTGCCACTTCTATCGTTTTAACGATGACAGCCTAGCACATAAAAAAGTTGAAAGCTATCTTGCCAGTTGTGTGCCATCGATCCATTGGGAATATGTCAACAATATTAGTACGATTCCTTACTTGATCGAACAAACTGGTTATTGCAGTTTAGTGCCTCGCTCTATCGTTGATCAGACCCGCGCTGGAATAAAAATCTTAGCGAATCCTTTAGCAAATACTCGTATGTCGATCGGATTGCTTTCAAAAAAATCCCTAATGCATTCTCCCAGTATTACAAAAGAATTTGTCTTTGAATTAAAAAAACGTCTGCTCTAGTTATCCAAAGGAGATTATGTATCATTGACTTTTTATGCACGTTTGCTTTTTCTTGAATCAAGTGTAGTTATTTTGAAAGGATCGTCACTGTAGAAAAGAAACAAGCTGTACAATGTCTAATGGAATCAAAGACGTTGTACAGCAAGGTTTTGGATATTTCTGACTCTCATAAAATGATGAAATCATAGCTTTTCCTCAATTTTAATCTGTGTTATCATTTTACTTTTTTTATACAAATTGATACGATTATTCATACCATTGATAAGAATCTGAAAAGAAAGGCTACTCTTAAATTTCAGAATTTTTCACCGATTGTAAAAAACAGAAACTCTCTTTTGTCCTTTCCAAAGTATACTCTACTTCGGAAAGACACAATGAACAAAAACGCCGGACGTGTAAACCGCTCGACTGTATTTTTCAGTAGCAGGTAGCTATTGAACAACGAGCCTATTTTTGCAATTGTCTGAAAAGATAGACGCTGAGAAAAGGAGGAGAAAACCATGTTTATCGTTGAAGCGATCTTCAGCTTTCTAAGAGACACATTAGGTGTGATCCTAGCCATTCTCTTAGGGACACTTTGTTTGTCGATGGTGGTCAATCTGATCGTGATCGTTGTAAAAAACACCTATACAAAATTCAAAAAAAATTATTGATCAATTGCTATCTTCCATAGATAGCTTTTTTGATCTTCTAGGTTTCTTTTTTTCCTTTGTAATATCTTTTTTCAAACTCAATCCAAGACTTGCTGAATTCATGGTTGGAAAAGGCGCTTTTTAATCCTGAGCGTTGTTTAAAGCGGAAAACTTCTTCACGATCCATCCCTAATTCCTTGGCAATTCGTTCATCCGTCCAGTCATTAGCGACCAATTGCTGCACGATATTTCCCATCTTCTCGATGCCATGGGTACCGCGGGCCCGATTGTGACGAATTGTTGAAGCGATGCGATTCTCAAAAGGCTTATCGATCACTGTGACCGGAACGCTTGGCAACGCCAAGCGCTCTTTTGCTACGATATACCGATGAAACCCATCAATCAAAATATACTGGTCTTGCTCTTTATCGTGGTAACAAACCAATGGTTGCGTAAACCCATCTTCTCGAATCGACAGTTCCAACAAATCCATTTCTGGAGCAGCCACGGTGTTGGGATTATACGTATTCGCGTGAATCTTGTTGACTGGGATCAGCTTCGCCGCTAACACTGGAAAATCGATATCGCTCATGAGGGACTACACTCCTTTTTAGAAATGAATAATTTTTTGTTTGTCGATAGACCGCAAACCCTTTTGACTCCAAAAGGACAATTTCACTAGGCTGGTTAGTAGAAGCGAGAATCTCTGCTTCTGGGTAGTTGCGGGTGATATCCACCAACATTTTCCGTAAAAGAAACTTTTTAAATTGAGCAGCTGGATCTTTTTCATAAAATTCCCCTAGCTCCACTTTGTTGGCGCCTTTTTCATAATAAGAAAAAGCGGTCACTCGTTTTTCATCATCAAGAATCACGTACCAGTAACAGTTCTCATCATTGACTAAGTACGGAAATTGTTGCTGATACACTCGCTCTGCAAAGAAAGCTCCCATCAATTGATAGAATTGGCTTTTCTTATACGGTGGAAAAAATAAAACCAATCGTTCGTTCACAAAACCCTTCCTCTCTACGGACCCATTCGTCCATCGTTAGGTGATTTTTTTCGTTAGATACTCGTATTTGGCATTCAATTTTTTCAACTGATACTTTGGTAAATGCTCGATCCCCAACGCCGCCCCAAAATCCACCGCCAACTCATACAATTCAGACTCATCTTTTTTCGTCAAACTGTATTGTCGCGTGCTCAAGGAAAAATCATTTTTTTCTAACGCACGAGCGATCCCTTTCCAGTCATGCCAGAGTACTTCGTTTTTTAGCCACTCCTTACGTTTGGTCACATCGGGAATGTCTTCCACTTCGATTCCGTGCTTTTCTCGATAATGATCAATCAAAATCGTGATTTTGCGGTAATAATGATCCTGTAATTTCTTTGAATAAAGTCCAATTGATTCCAGTAAAAAGACCGCATACTCTTGCCAAGTCATATGACTGGGTTTTCTCGTATTGTAATGCGCCAGCAATCCTGTCTGGGCATACAAGCGACCAAAATTGGCTCCTGACACACGATTTACGACGCGCTCCCACGTTTCCGGTTCCACCAAAGCATATTGGTACAAGCCTTTTCGTTGCTGCATGCCGTAAGGCTGACAGATCCGCATTTGATGGATCGGAACGCCATGATCATACAACTTTTCATAAAAGCCATTGATCGGCCAGTCAAAACGAGCATAGGCTCCCCAGACATCTTCGGTTTTCCAATCATAGATGGGGTAAAAATTGACAACCATTGAATCTGCTACTTGCCGTTTGATCCAGCATTGCTTCCGAAAGTTATACTTTGGCGATGTGATTGATCGATACCGATACAGACTTTCTTGTGTCCGAATACCTACACCGCAAGCAACGGGCTCAAAGCCATGGTGACTTGCGTACCAATGAGCAAAGTTTCGCAAGAACTTATCAGGATTCATATTTGCACTCTGATAAATCTCCATCAATGATTCATCTAAATCACCAAGTGAAATCGCATCTTTTGGCATTGGCTGTACCCACTTCTCCCGTTCTTGTTCATCCCACATCAGCCATTGTGGCTGAAATACGCTGGTATTGTTGTCCTCGTAAAAGGGTAAGCAAAAATGGTAAGTTTGATTGATACTTGGTAACGCTTTGATTTTTTCCATGAATACTCGTGTAGCATCATAATTTGCCTCTATATCTAAAATCAGCAGATCGAAGGTTTTCTTTTTTTGTCGGGCGACTTGATCGGCCAACTGGATCATAGCACCACTGTCTTTTCCGCCACTGAACGAAAAGTACACATGGGGAAACGTATCAAAAATATATACCAGACGATTCATCGCCGCTTCCAGCACATTTTCCTTACAATATTTCTTCATAAAAGCTCATGTCCTCATTTTATTTGTCCTTTTTTTGAATAAGTATTACATTCTAGTATAAAGTTTCACTTGGCTTCTTACAAGGACTTAAGGGAGATTTTGCATGCGATACATGCAACTAATTGGTAACTATCATTGCAGCATGCTCCTCATTCCTCCCGACTATTCCCAGTAATCAAGAAAAAAAAGTGGGGGAAAACAGCAAGCCCCCCCCTTCTGAAACAAGTTCAATTGCTTTTCTTGATTCATTCGGTCAAAAGAGTTTGAAGGACTTTATCAATACGCTTCATTTGTTTTTCATTGAAGTTTGAAAGCCATACTTGATCCGTAAGCAAGCGTTTCTTTTCATGCTGAAGGTCTTTGTGTCGACTGGCTTCCTTGATATTTTCAATCATCTTCAAGAAATTGCTAATTTTTTCTTCTTTAGGCAGTAGTACATATTCTTGCTTGATTGCTTCAAACTTGTCTTCATGATCGATCACCAGAAGTTGCGTGATCAAATCGTGGGCGATCCACCGATGATAGGAGTTTTTATGGGTATGCAACGCCCAGATCCGTTCCCACTCATCATAAATCAACTCAGGGTTTTTAACGGCTACTTCTTTAATGATCAAATAACTATTAAAATACTCATTGATATGATTTTGACCATCAACGATATTCTCCACTAGCCTCTCTCTTATCTTTCGATCATCGATCGCCGTTTGCACAAACGGTTGGGGATCAAAGGATGTTGTCTGGAAATGACCTGAGATTTCTAGGTAGTCCATGCTTTCACCTTCTTTAAAAATTATCAGATTATTTTTCATGTTTGAACCTCTATATGTATTTTAACAGAATTCAAGTATGAAAAAAGTGGCTTTTGGATTCCCTCTTCTTACATCAATCATCAATTCTGCTCATACAGATAGACTAACGTCTTTTCGAATATCATTCTTTTTGGAAAAACAGTTAGGAAGAACCATCTTGATTCTTTATCCACTAACACATCTATTGATTTCTTTCATTCGTCTATTGGGCTCTCGCAAGCTTCCTTTTGTATCCTCTTCCGAAAGTGGTCCTCCACAAGAGAACGTGTTGACAACTGCTTTTTCGATAAGCACCCTATTTCAATGACATAAAAAAGGAAGTCCCGTCTTCGGAACTTCCTGCATTTCTTTTCTCTTTAAAGACTATTTCACGCATAGTTGCGAGATGCTGGATCACGCGTCCTTTCTCCGAATACCTCGGCTGGTAGGCATTTTGATCCATTGTTCTGGCGGACGCTTTCTGATTTTTTTTGGTGCAAACATCAGTTGAACAGTTCTTTTGACAAAGTTATTTCGGTATACGTTTTCCATAACTTGCACGCCCTTTTCAATTGATTTAGGAAGTGGTGACGCCGATCCTTCTTCCTATCTTTATTATAAGCCCCAAGCCGTCACAAAACAAACAATTCAGTTGCTGCTCTCGCCCTGTCGTTTAGCTAAAATCTGTGAACACTCCTTAAATAAAAGGTATATTTTCTTGAATAATGTTCAACAATTCACCGCATATTTATTGAAAAAAATAATGGAAAATTGCAGAAAAAGCTTGAATCTGCTCGAAACAAATGCCAAAGGACTGTATTTTTGAATGAAAAATCGTTTCACTTTACTTTTTCTTAAATTTTAATTATTATTCTTTTGAAATAAGATTAATGAAGGAGATAAAAACATGGAAAAATACCAAGTGTTCCCTGGTCAAAACTATCAGGCAAATGTTATTGGCTTTACCGGTTTACAAGAAGTTAGTGTGATTCATGTTTACGAAAATACTGCAACTGTTCTAATCAAAGAAACAGCTGAAACTGGTGTTGCCAAGCTATGTAATTTTCTTGTTGGTACAACACAATTAGTTAGTTGATTCTCTTTTATTAACCAAAACATGGGGAGCCATTTGCCCTCCAACACGTTATAGGAAAACGATCTAAAATTCGCCTTTTGAATGATTGGCTTTTTCCTATTCATCAATTACATTAGTATTTTTATTTATCTACTCAATATCTCTCTACTTTATATATAAATAGTGTTAGAATGAACAAAAGGAAACGTATCAGGCTTCCCCCAAGAGAATCTTCCCCAAGTACTCTTGTCTGATACGTTTCCTATTTTTGTGGCGAAAAAGCCACAGACCAATGGTAGCCCTTTACTCTGTGAAAAGCAAGCATTCAAAATTGATTTTTTCTTTATTTTTTTATTTTATCTCTACAAATTCCCTTTAAAAAGCAGGCAAGAACACACCTCTCGGCAAAAAGATGTGTTCTTTTTATAACGATGATTATTCACGAATGATAAGTTCGTAAGGCAGAATGATCTGCTCTTGTTTTCTTTCTTGAAATAAGCGAAAGGCTTCTTTACCGCACTGATCCAGATGAAACTCAACGGAAGGAAAGTGCAGCATTTGACTGATGAGGAGGTTTTCTTGTCCAATCACGATGGGTGCTGTCCCGTGAGGGTATTGATTTAAGATCATCGCTGCGATCTCGTCCCCATTTGTGATCACCCCATCGATTCCTCGTTCCTTAAAAAAGGCGGCTGCGGGAATCCCATCTTGTGCTTTGATGCAATCCCAATAAATATCTGCTTCAGAAAAATTAGGAAACAGCTCCTTGGCTTTTGCGATGGTGTTGACTGAATTGCAGCTGAGGCGTTTGCTGCGCCCTAACGTCAACCCCAAGCGTTTTACGCCTTGTTCCTTCAAATAATTGATACTGGCTGTCACAGAGCCGACCAAATCGATCGCAACGAAAGGAACGGCAGTACCGGTCGAATTTTCACAAAAAACAATCGGTCCTTTTTCCATGTAGGGACAAAACGTCTCGATATGATTTGCCCGAGTGATGACGATCAAGCCATCAAATCCCTTTGCAGCGAATTCTTCTAGATACTCTAATTCCAATTTCCGATCAAAATTGGTCGGCAATAACGTCACTTTGTATTTTTGGGCAAAGGCTTCTTCCATAATGCCATTTAAAATCCCATCAAAGAAGGCGTGATTGACAAACGGTACGATGACTCCAATATTATAGGTTTTCCCCGAGCTAAGTTTTTGGGCGATTTTATTCGGTTTGTAATCCAGTTCTTCCATCACCGCCAAAATCGCTGCTCGCTTTTGCTCATCAACATAAGGATGGCCATTGATCACACGAGAAACTGTCGTGATCGAAAAACCAGTCATTTTTGCTATATCGCGAATCGTTGCCATTTCTTTCATTCCTATCTGATTGTTTTGCTAGTGACCTAAGTCTACCATAGAAAATTAGTTGTTCCACTTTCGACAAATTTTCTGAAAAGGTCCCTTGGTTGATTGTACGGTATGAAACGAGTTTCATAGCAAGAGACAAACTCCTTTTAAATAAAAATTTATTTGAAAACAAAAACTGACTGCCTAGCACGCTATAAGAGCTGCTTAAGCAATCAGTTTTTCCTACCATTTACTGAATCATTTCTTTTGACAAGCTTTTACGTTTCTTCGGATATCTTCGCATCAGTAGCTCGATGCCCTTATCCGCAAAGCGTTGCATATAGGCGGAAAAATTCAACAAGGCAATCAAGAGAATGAGGTTGAGATAGCTGGTATTGCCTAGGTTAAAGAGGTCACGCCCGACGATCAAAGCAGCAAAGTACAAGATCTGAGTGCTGAAAAAAATCATCGTTCGATAGCTGTTGATCGCTGGATAGACTTTTTTCTGGATCAAGCGATAGTTCCAAGCAGTAAAAATAATGCTCATGATCGATAGAGCTTTACTGCTGCTGTTGAACCAATAGCCAAAGTTGATGATCAGCAAAGTTCCTACCGTAATTGTCAAGGCTGTTGGAAAAGCATTTTTGAAAATCGTCGTCATAAAGTCCCCTTTGATCCGATTGAAGTCTGGTTCAAAGTTTAAAAAGAAGGTCGGAATGCCAACAAAACAGGCATTGATGATCGTTAATTGGATCGGCTCAAAAGGATAGGTCGTTCCTGATAACAACGTCCCCATGGTGATCATGATGGAGAATAAGACTTGCACTAGCACCAATGAACCTGAGCGAGTAATGTTATTGATTACTCGGCGGCCTTCATCCATGACCGATGGCAAAGCATCGAATTGATTTTCCAAAAGCACCAAATTTGATACTTGGCGCGCAGCATCGACACCGGAAGCCATCGCGATGGAGCAGTCGGCTTCTTTCAGCGCCAAAACATCGTTGACGCCATCGCCAGTCATCGCGACAGTATGCCCTTGTTCTTTCAAGAAGAGTACCATTTCTTTCTTTTGTTGCGGCGTCACTCGACCAAAAATCTGATAGTTGCTGACAGCTTCTTTTAATTCGGCTGCAGTTAATTTTGACACATCGATAAAATCAGTCGCCCCCGGTAGATTGACTTTTTTCGCGATTTGACTGACTGTCACTGGATCATCGCCAGAGATGATCTTGCATTGGATTGCCTGTGAACGAAAATACTCCAAGGTCTCTTTGGCATCTTCCCGAATCGTGTCTGACAGCAAATAAAAGCCCAGCGGTTCAATATCCGTCGGCAGTCCTGCCTCCTCATAGTCTTGCGTACTGTGCGCCAAAACGATCACCCGGTAGCCTTCTTCTGCCAGCTGTCTTTCCTGTTTTAAGACAGCTTCATGGTTGGTTCCCAGTAAAATCGACGCAGCTCCGATGAAATAAGTGCCTTGCCCTTCAAACGTGACGCAACTGAATTTGCGATCTGATGAAAAGGGGACGACTTGCTGCATCTGGTACGTCGTTTTTTCTGGGAAAAAGGTTCGCAGCGCCATTGCCGTTGGGTTCTGATCGGGTAGCTGCGCCATTAAGTTGCCGGTGATTTCTGCCAGCGGTGTGTCCGATTGAAAGGAAATCGTCTTTTCCACCTTCATCTTGCCTTCGGTGATCGTACCGGTTTTATCTAAGCAAAGCACATCGACCCGTGCTAAGGCATCAATACAGTTCAATTCCTGCACCATCACTTTTTTGCGCGCCAGATAGACAGCACTGATGGTCAATGTGACACTCGTCAATAAAAACAAACCTTCGGGAAACATCCCCACAGCTGCCGCCACCGTCCGTAAGATGGCGGTGTTGAAAGTCGCATGAGAGAAATAGAACTGTTTAACGAACAAGAGGGTACATAATGGGACCAAAATCAGACTGATCCAACGAATGATTTTGTTTAAACTGCCTTGGATCAAGTATTTTTGTCGTTTGATGGTTTTGGCTTCTTTGTTGATTTTTGCGATATAGTTGTCAGCGCCTACGTGGATCACTTGGCATAACGCTTCGCCAGCAGTGATAAAACTACCAGAAAACAACTCGTCTGCTGGCTGCTTGTGGATCGTATCCATTTCACCAGTCAGCAAGGATTCATTGACTTCTAAAGATCCTTGAATGACTTTGGCATCCGTCGGCACTTGATCCCCGCTTTTCAGTCGTAACACATCATCCATTACGAGCTTGTGGATCGGCAAATTCTCCAGCTTGCCATCCCGATAAACATCGGCTTTGGCAACTTTTAGCAGTGCCAGCTTATCCAGCGTTCGTTTGGAACGAACTTCTTGAAAGAGATTGATGATCACATTGCTGAAGACAACAAAGACGAACAACCCGTTTTGATAAGAACCCGTCAAACAGACGAGAAAGAATAGGACACAGTTGATCAAATTGAAAAAGGTAAAGATATTGGTAAAAAGGATTTTCGGGTACGTATTCGTCGTATCCTTTTTTGTCTTATTGACTTGACCGCGCTGCACCCGCGCCTTGACTTCTCCTGACGTCAAGCCAATGGTTTGGTTGTTTTTGATGATCCTCACCCTTTCTATTCTTAGTCATTTACTTTTATTTTGCTGAATATTCAGCAAACTTGCATCAGACTTGGGAATGGTTTTGTGTTTTTTCTATAAAAACAATTGGCGTCGATTGCGTAAGATGCGCCATCGACTGCCGGCTTTTTTTCTGTAAAAAAACAAGTACTGTTTAAAATATAGCATACCCTTTTACGAATTGGCGTTTCATTTTTGTCACCTTCGCGTCACTTTAGGAATTAAAATAACAGTTTATTTTGTTAAATCAACCCACTACACATCAAGCGATCACAGGCTTCTCCAGTTATTTCTTACGATGACACAAAACAAAAAAACAGCTGATCTTCACAGATCAACTGTTTAACAATTCTTTAAGTCAGCTTTTTCTAGCAGCTATTAGCAGCATCATTGGTCGGCGCATTTCGTCTTTCATTCCCGGTACTTCCAGTAATTCTTCTGGTGGTTGTGGCTCGATCACCTTTTCTAAAATAAAGCCGTTTTGCAATAAGGTCATTAAATAGGTTGTCAGGGTACGATGGTATTTGGTCACCGTTTCACCTAAAAATCGCGCTTGCCGCTTGCCTTCATAATAGTAATGATCGACTGGAAAATGCTGGATTTCCCCCTGCCTATCATACTGCCAATCTTGCGATCCTTCCGCCGTATAAACCGGATGCTCCACCGAAAATACCAGCACACCACCAGATTTCAGCCAGACCGATATACTTTTGATCAATGTTTCGAACGTTGCCACATAGTGAAACGCCAATGAACTTAAAACAACGTCTATTGAGGCTGGAGGAAGTGTCACTTCTTCCATTGCGACACATTGATACGTTATTTTCGGATCAGGGTGCCTTTTCTTGGCCTCCTCAAGCATCCGTTGAGAAATGTCAGTTCCTAGTACTGCTGCCGCTCCATGGTCTACAGCATATTGGCAATGCCATCCATACCCGCAGCCTAAATCAAGTACCTGCTTTTTTTCAAAATCAGGCAACATTTTTTCTAGCGTCTGCCATTCCCCAGCTCCTTGCAGGCCTTTTTGCGAGCGAGTCATTTCACTGTATTTCGTAAAAAACGTTTGGTCATCATATTTGTTTTCTTTCATCATTTATTCCTCCCATGTAAATCATTTTTTGCTGGTCTTGATCTACATGGGCTTAGGCAATTTTTTGGGAAATAATGCCACCACACATCTGCTTTTTCCTCCTTGCTCTGATTAACGCCATCATAGCACGATTTTCAGTCTCTCACAATTGATAGCAAGCCGCTGGCGCTTCTTTGCCATTGTTTCTCAATGAACCGTTTTTTTATGTACAGCAAAAAATCACACTATGAAAAGGGTGTGATTTTCCTGTTCGATTCATTCATTTCTCTGTTGATCAATGCAGTGCTTCCTTTTTCCATTTTCGGATTTTCGTTCGGAAATTGGTAAACGGTGCTACTGTATTGATATGGATCCATTTATAGACTGGCCACTGTGCTTTGGTGGTTGCCCAATCCCGTTGCCCTGCTTCAAACAATTCCTGATCGGATAAGCCCTCGATCCACTGGCAAAGGGCCGTTACTTTTTGGTCTAAGAGCTCTTGCTGCTGTGCTAAGGTCAAACTGCCGTATGTCTGATAAAAAGATTGATACAATCCGCCAAGGTTGTTCCATTTATATCCTTCAGCAGGTGTGTGAACGCTCATCCCTTGTTGTTCCTGTGCTTCCCATGACAATAACAAACTGACCCAGCCGATTTGGTAAGACAGGTTTTCTGAAGGCGTCTTATCGACCCCAGCTGTTCGCTGATTTCGTAACGCTTCGGGAATTTCAACAAATTCTTGGCGAAATTTTTGGTAACGTTCTGTGATCTCTTGGATCAAGTCTGCTTTGCTTTCGTACTGTCTCATTGACTGTCCTCCTATTCAGGAAAATGGTTACTCTTTGTCGCTTTCTTCAATGGCGATAAAAATCGTCACTTCGCCGTCTGGTGCATACTGTTCAAAATCAAAGGAATACTTGCGCTGTAGCTGCTGGTTTTCTTCCTCTGACCAGATTTGACGCCAAGTAGTCAGAATGCCCTGCGCATCGCGCCGATCGACCGGATACATTTTCCAAGTATATTTTTCTGTATCAAAGTCTGCTTGCTCCGTTTCTTCGAAACAAAGCGAAACGGCATAGTCTCCTTGATAGTTTGACTCATACTCGTGGTAAACGCAAGCGATGACCGTTCCTTTTTCTGCGGCTTTCTTGACCGCCTCGCTGTTTTTCTCCCATAAGCCAGTGATTTTTGCTTGAATCGCCGGATCAGTAAAATTATTGGTTCTTTCCGTTGCCATTATCGAAAATTTCATTAGTGTTCCTCCTTCTTTGTCTTTATGATACGATAGAAACCTAGACACCTTGTGTCAGTGTTTTATCATCTTTTTATAAAAGGAGTAAATCAAGTGAGCACGACACGCCTGTTCGGCCTTATCTACCACCTGTTGAATCATGAAAAAGCAACGACATCTGAATTAGCCAAACAATTTGAAGTCTCGACTCGCACCATCACCAGAGATATCAATACCCTAAGCAGTATTGGTGTGCCCATCTATACCGAAACGGGTCGAAATGGCGGCGTTTATCTGTTAAGCAGTTTTGTGTTGGATAAAGTGTTATTATCAGAGGAAGAACGAAAAAACCTACTTTTGGCGTTGAAAGGGATTCGCCAGCTAACGCCACAGATCAGCGGAGAATCATTGGCAAAACTACAATCCTTGTTCCAGCAAAACGATACAGACTGGCTAGAAGTTGATTTTTCCACTTGGCATCGGCGAGAAAATGGCAACGACACGTTTGATTTATTAAAAAAGAGTATTTTAACGAACCACGTGATCACCTTTGACTATATCAGTAAACAGGGACCGCAAAAACGCGTCTGTCAGCCTTACAAACTGCTTTTTCGTTCGCAAGCATGGTATCTGCAAGCCTTCGACCAGCAAAAGAATGCCTTTCGGACATTTAAAATCAGCCGTATGAGTCAGGTCCACGTCACTGAACAGCATTTTTTTCCGGTCACTGCGCCTAATTCTGCCATTGAATTGACTGTTGACACCTATCCCGCTCGTCTATTCTTTCAAGCCGACGTTCTTTATCGGGTATATGATGAGTTCGATCATCAGGATATTACTTTGACGGAGGAAGGCACTGCTGTGGTTACCGTTGAGTTACCCGAGGAAAGCTGGGTGGTGCCCTATTTGTTCTCTTTTGGAAAAAGCCTGCGTATTTTAAGTCCCCCTCGACTAAAGAATCGTTACCAAGAAGAAGTTGCTGCGATTTATGCCAATTTGTCTAAGAACGAGGGTGCGAACTGATTTTTTAAGAAAAGGATCCCTAGTTGAAAGGAGTGTTTGATTTGAAAGAAGTGATCGTAGACTATGGCGGGGTTTCGCTAGCCCGCCTTTGCCAGCAGTTGGAAGAACAGCAGATTCACTTAAACGCGTATGGCAACCAGCTCTTGCGCCATCCCCATCTCTCCCTCAGTGCTGATTAACAGCGTGCTACTTGTGTGATTGTTTCCCTTAAAGAACTGGGACTCACACAAGGTGGCTCGTTGACGGAGATTTTTGCAGCTGCATTTTCTTATGGATTGACCGATTGTACCTTGGAAATGGCCTTGCACTTTCGCCTCGGCTATCGTCAACTGACAAATAGTACCGGACTGAAATCCCAAGGAAAAGCGCCAGCTGCCGCAATCACGATCGCTTCTATGCCTTTGGAGAAAACCGACGATTTCCCCAAAGGATTCTACATTCGCCGCATCGATGGTTGTGACTGGTTGCGAGGCTATACTTGCGATGCACGCCACCAATTTTCCCCGGATGACCTATTTTTGTTTAAACGACGAGACCCGTTGTCAGAGACCTTCATCTGAAGGGGAAACAAATAGTTACCAATCAAACGTCCCAATTTCCCCTTACTACAATCATTCTGCAGGATAGGGAGGACCCAAAAGGACGAAAGGAGAAACAGATGAACTTAATCCCAATGAAAGACAGCGACTATGCTGCCTACTTAGCCAACGCTGTTTTCGAATACGCCAATGACAAAGTCCAAGCAGGCACATGGGCCAAAGACGAGGCCCTCACCCTAGCCAAAGAGAGTTTTGCTTCTTTGCTTCCTCAAGGACCTGCTACCGAGAACAATCACTTGTTTTCCTTATTACCAGCTGATTTTAGTGAACCGATCGGAGTGATTTGGGTCAACACAGCTGCCCAGAAAGCCTTCATCTATGACTTTATTATCGAGGAAGACCAGCGAGGAAAAGGCTATGGTACCAAAGCCTTACAGGCTTTGGAAAAGTGGGCGGTCCAGCAAGGCATCACTGAGATCGGCTTGCACGTTTTTGCCCATAATCAATCTGCGTATCAGCTATACAAAAAAATGGGCTATCTGGAAACAGATATTACGATGGTTCGACGCTTAGCTGAATGAGTGGTGTTGAATGGGCCCGATCATTAGAACAAAAAAATTGATTGATCAGTGCCGGAGCCAAACAAAAAGAAACGACAGAAAATCGTCGTTTCTTTTTTCTATTTACAGAAAACCACTCTTTCAGATAGGGAATGGTTTTTTCAGTAGCATCGCCATTGTCGAGCCTTCTTCGCTATAAGGACTGCCTTTGACATCACCGAATATCTCACAAATATCAAAACCGGCAACCCTAGCTTCTTTTATCAATGCATCTTTTGCAAAATAGGTCGTCCATAAATAATAATTTGTGACCTCATCTTCTGATAAAATCGTTGTTTGCTCCAGCAAGACGTGATCAGGATATTTCCATCGTTGATTCAGCACATGATGGGGCTCCCCCCGCCAAAACCCTTCTGATTCTTTACTTTCCCAGGTCTGCTCTTCATTAAGCGTTAAAAACTGTGCAATCGTAAATACATCGAACAAAAATTTGCCCCCCGGTTTTAGATGCGCCAGCACATTTTTTAGCAGTAGTTTGCGTTCCTCTGGATTTAAGGCACCATAGTCGCAATAAATCAAGGTAATAAAATCAAATTGCTGAGGTAACGCCATCTCCAAATAATTATCAAATAGATAGGTAATATTTAATTGCTGCTTACTCGCGGAATCTCTCGCATAGGCGATGGACCTTCTGGAGTAATCAACCCCTGTCACTTCATAGCCCAGCGCTGCAAATTTTTCCGCATAGATCCCTGGCCCACAACCGATATCAAGAAGTTGCGTCTGTTTTTCTGGCGGCACAAGGCGACTGATCCATCGAACGGATTCGTCGATAAAGTCAACCTTTCTACTCGCTCCCTCAAAATCAGGATCCAAATGAGCCTTTAACATTTGCTTGGAAATATACGCATCGTCCCAAAACGCCTCTGCCATTTTTTTATAGAGCGGTGGCCGCTCGATTGCTTTTCTCAATTCTTGGTACATCTTCTTTTCCCCTTTCAAAATAATTGAAAAACAAAAAAGACCGCAGATTTCACTCTGCGGTCAACCTTCAAACGATGAAGATCAAAAAGCGAAGAGTAAAATAAAATCAATGATAGACACTTCAAATAAAACTGCATGCAGTCAATTTTTTGCCTATGAAATTGATTTTATTTACTCTTTTCCAGTCCTACCCCTGTTAACGAAGGAATAACAGCAGATAGGCCGGAGCCATCACCTTTTTCTCTTGTTTTTCTGCTTTTAGTTTAGAAGGAGCCAGTCGATTTGTCAATGGGAATTGACTGTAGACGCTCGATTAAACGATGGTCTTGCCGAAATTCACACCTTACGGGGGAGAAATTTTGCAAGAACGCTGAATGTTTACTTCCCTTCACCTGCTGATTTTTTCAACAGGAAGCTGGATCTCAGTCAGCCATTCCTCTTCACTTTCTTTATTCCAAATACCATCAATATAGCTTTCACGAAAAGGCCCTGTGATTCGATAACCGTTATTTTCAGCAAACTGGATCACTGCAGCATAGGCTTTCGGAAACTCAGTGTAGGCTCCTTTATGGACCGTGCAAACTGCCTCTGGTACTTCTTCTATCTGCATTTAAATCACAATTAACTATTTTTAATTTCTAAGCTTGTTTTTTTCTTCTATCTCCACTATATTTGTGGGTAAACCAGTTATTTCTATGTAGAAAGGACGTTTCCCTTGAATTATCCCTTATTAAATGAACAAATGCCGCAAACCATCATCCGTGTTTGGCGGTTACGGACAATTACTTCACTGATCATTTTCAGTTTACTTTTCGCTGCTTCTTTTTGGTTTTTATCCATGCAAAACTGGCTGCATTTCTGGGTGATCGCCCTTTGGTCAAGCGTATTGGCGCTGACTTTGATCAGCCATCTGCTTTCTTTTGTGCTGATGAGCTACCGTTACAAATTCCATCGCTACGAGATCCAAGAAAATGATATCGCCATTCAACGTGGCTATCTATTTCGCAGCACCATGTATATTCCGATCCGCCGAATCCAGCATATCGAAACAGACCAAGGGATCTTTTTGCGAAAATACTCCTTAGTCTCCTTACAGATCCATACGGCTGCCACCAACCACACCATTGAAGGCCTACCAGTGGCGCAAGCCGAACGCTTGCGAGAAACCATTATGACTTTAGTTGAGGTGGTCAAAGATGATCTATGAAAAACAACGACTGCCGTTGCTGTGTATCGGTCTTTATTGGTTCAAAAATTGCAAAAATTTTCTGGTACTAGCATTTCTGCTTGTATTCAAATTATTCAACGACGCCCCTTCTTTGCCGATGATTCTGGGCGGCATTCTGCTATTTTTACTGGTCTGTCTGATTTTTGCGGTACTGTCTTACACCCGCTTTACCTTTCAAATCGATCAAACAAGTGTGCTAGTCAACAAAGGACTCTTTATCCAAAAACAAACGATTTTGCCGTTTGAACGCATTCAAACGATTCAAGAGAATCATTACTTTTATTTACGTCCGTTTAAACTAGCTGAAGTGAAGTTGGAAAGCGCCGCAAGTTCGAGTGGCGAAGCCGAAATTCTTTTCCCAGCGTTGCCGCTGGCTCTCATTGCCTCCATCGAAGCGTCAAAAAAAGCGGCTGCGACACCACAAGAGCCGACTGCCCAAGCAGCTAGTGGAGAAGAACCAACCAATAATTACGCTACTGTTTTTTCGGGTGAGGAAACAGCAAATCCGCCGTTAGAAACATTCACTTTGAAATTCAAGGAGATTTTCTTGTTTTCTATCACTGATTTTTCTGTTTTCACCTTGGTTCTAGTCATCGGCTACAACGTGATCGACAACATTCCCAATCTCTTTACCTATGCATCGGATTTGCAGCAACTCGGCCTTTTATTTGGTGCTGCGCTTTTGCTGGGGCTGCTGATTTTGTTTTTCTTCCTTGCGATCGCTAGAAATCTTTTCCGCTATTATGGCTTTACGGTGGAAACGAACCAGCAACAGCTGCTGATCACACAAGGCTTGTTTTCTAAACGACACCAAACGATTCCCCTCGCTAGGATCCAAGGGCTAAGTGTCGAACAAAATCTTTATCGCCGAATCTTTCATCTAAGCTCCGTCAAGTTACTGCTGGCTGCTGGCAGTTCTTCAGAAAGCGATGATACGGTCTATCTGTTCCCCATTTTGAAAGAGGCGCAGCTGACCGAAACATTGACCCGCTTTTTACCCGAATGGTCGTTTCAACAAACTGCTCTAGTGAAAAATCCGCGACCCAACTTTTGGTACTTCTGCCGTTGGCCGCTGCTGATCGGACTGCTTGCTGTAGGAATCTCCGCCTTCTTTTTCTGGTGGTTAGCGCTGATTTTCTTCGTGTTCTTTGGCTCCTTCGTGTTATCAAGCATCTGGCGGGGCAAAATACAAGGCTATCAATTTTTAGACAACCACGTATTATTGTGTCAAACGATTCGCGGCTTAACAAAGGTGACCGCTTATCTGAAGAAAAATAAAATCCAAGATTTCACCGTCACCACGACGTATTGGCAGCACAAAAAAGGGCTTGGCAAGTCACAGCTGACCATCAAAACCGAAGATACTCTCACCGAAAGTAAGCTGTTCTACTTTCCATTAACTGAAGCAGAAAAGTTACGGCGCTGGTTTTTGTCTTAGTTCACAAAAAAAAACGTCAAACAGCAGGACTTACGCGCTGTTTGACGTTTTTTCGCAAGACCTGAAAGGAATGAAAAGGAAGCATCAACCATTGATTCGTTGATGCTTCCTTTTTCTATCCCCTGTCCTTACCCTCGACGATTTGCTGCTTGATTGAAGCAGCATCTAAGCCATATTCTTTTTGCAGGAAGTCGGGTGTGCCGACTTGGCCAAATCGTTCATTGACACCAATACGTTTTAAGGGGACAGTACTGCCAGTTTCAGCAAGCACTTCGGCGACGGCACTCCCTAGTCCACCGGTGATAGAATGATTTTCGATGGTGATGACTTGCCGTTTCCCCTGAACTTCACGGATGATCATTTCTTTATCGATCGGTTTGATGGTAAACATATCGATCACTTCACAGCTGATTCCTACTTCTGCTAATTCTTCTGCCACTTGCAGTGTTTCAGAAACCAATTGGCCGCAGGCAATCAACAACAGTTCATCGCCTGGTCTTAAAATATTGCCTTTTCCTAGTTCAAAGGTCGAGCCTTTTTCATAAATTGTCGGAACCGCTTTCCGATTGCCTCGTACGTAATGAATGCCTGATAATTGGCTAAAGGTTTTTATGATCCACGCCATTTGGACTTCATCCGCTGCATCGCAGACGATCGACTGGGGAATCATTCGCATCAAAGCCACATCTTCCCATGTCGTATGGGTGCCGCCGTTGTGCCCGACTGCAAACCCTGGATCAGAACCGTAAATATTGATCGTATTGCCGCCATAGCCGCCAGAAATAAACAGCTGATCGAATACCCGGCGCGTTGCAAATGGCCCAAAAGTGTGGATAAAAGGTGTATAGCCAGTTAAACACAAGCCAGCAGCGACGCCAACCATATTGGCTTCCGCGATCCCCATGTTGATAAAGCGTTGGGGATGTTTGTTGGCAATCGCTGTCCAGCCGCTGGCAGAGCCAAGGTCGGCATCCAACGCAACTAGCTGGTTATTTTCATCCATGAGTTCCACCAATGTGTCAACGACACATGTTCTCAGCTCTTTACCAGCAGCAGTGGTTTTGCTTAATGTAAACATGCCTTAGCGTCCTCCTTCGATTTTTATCGTCAACTCTTTGATTGCCGCTTCTGCCGCTTGATTGATTTCATCCGTGGTAAACTTCACGGAGTGATTGGCATCTAGTTCTTCAAAGAAAGGAACGCCTTGCCCTTTTACGCTGTCCAAGACAATGCAAACCGCTTGGTCTTCGATTGCTTTGCAACGCTCGATTGCCTCATCAATGGCTTGCATGTCTGCCCCTGGAACTTTCTCTGTATAAAAGCCAAAAGCAGTCATCTTCTGCTGGATGTCAAAGGGATCAAGAATGTCTTTGGTTGGCCCATCTAGCTGTTTTTTATTGTCATCAATAATGACGATACAGTGATTCAGTTTGAAGTGGGCAATGTATTGGAAGGCTTCCCAGCACTGTCCTTCATTTAGTTCGCCATCTCCGACGATCAAATAAACAAAATTGTCCTTGCCTGCCAAGCGCAGACCCGTCGCGATCCCGGCAGCCATGGAAGTCCCCTGCCCCAGTGAACCTGTGGTGGCATCAACCCCCGGCGTTTTCCAGCGATCCGGATGGGAAGGCAGTCTCGTGCCGCCCTCATTGATCGTCCATAACCACGACCGATCAAAATAGCCCGTATTTGCTAATGCACTATACAGTGCGGCGCCAGCATGTCCTTTTGATAAAACGAGTCGGTCACGATCCGCCCACTGTGGATCTTGTGGATTAACCCGCAGCTGTTTGCCGTACAAAACGGCCAATAATTCAACAATTGAAAAGGAACCGCCCAGATGGCCTTGCCCCATTTTCTTGATGCTGCAAAGGGTATCTAAACGAATCTTTGCCGCTAATCTTTCGAGTTCGTGGTATTCTTGTTCACTGATTGCCACTATTTATCCCTCCATCCTCTATTTATTCAGAAACAGATTTTGCCCGGCTGTTTTTCTTGAAAATCGTCAATCCGATCAAGACCGCGACTACCGCAATTATCCCTGAGAAGATGGCGATTTGACCGCCCATATTGGCTAAGTTTCCTAGGAAGATCCCTGCAACTCCATAGTCGGTATCAGAGAAAGTTGATCCTTGGAACCCAAGATCCCCCATGACTGGCATCAACAAGATCGGCATGAAGCTGATAATGATCCCATGAATAAAGGACCCAATCACGGCGCCTCGCACACCACCCGTTGCATTGCCGTAAACACCTGCCGTTGCGCCACAGAAGAAATGGGGCACGACACCTGGAATAATAACGGTTGTTCCTGTGAAGACCATGATGATCAAACTAACGATTCCACCGACAAAGCTGGTTAGAAAACCAATCAGAACAGCATTTGGCGCATAAGGAAAGACGATAGGGCAATCCAATGCAGGAATCGCATTAGGAACAAGCTTTTCGGAAATCCCTTTAAAGGCTGGTACGATCTCTGCCAAAATCAGACGGACACCAGCTAAAATCACAAAGACACCAGCGGCAAACGAACCAGCTTGCTGCAACGAATAAATGATCGAGTTCGTGCCATTGCTAAGATTTTCTGTAATAAATTCACTCCCAGCAAAAATTGCTACGATCACGTATACAATAGCCATCGTAATCGTGATACTAACAGTAGAGTCCCGCAAGAAAGACAGGCCTTTCGGAAAATTGATATCTTCTGTAGATTTTTCTTTATTGCCGACGTATTTCCCAATCAATCCGCTCAATGCATAGCCGAAGTTCCCCGTATGCCCCAATGCGACGGAATCATTTTTGGTAATTTCTCGGGTAAACGGCTGTGCGATCGCTGGGAAAATCGTGTTACAAATCCCTAACGCCAAGCCGCCAAATAAAACTAGATTAAAGGTGTTCATTCCAGTAACGCTCAAAATTACCGCAATCATGCAAGCCATATACAACGTGGCATGCCCAGTCAAATAAATGTATTTAAAGCGAGTGATACGGGCAATCAAAATATTGAAGGCCATGCCGGCTAACATAATAAGTGCGGTATACGTGCCGTAAGTCGTCAAAGCCAGCGCAACGATCGCTTCGTTATTAGGGACGACCCCTTGCATGTTAAAGGCTGCTTGGAACATCTCCCCAAATGGCGCCAGAGAGCTTTCGATCACCCCAGCCCCGGCAGTGACCACGAGAAACCCAACAAAGGTTTTGATGCCCCCTTTGACGATCGTGGCAATGTCTTTTTTCTGCAGCAGATTCCCCAAAACGGCGATCAGCGCAACTAAGATCGCTGGGGTACTCGCGATATCAACAAGAATATCTAAAAATTCGTTCATGACTGTCTACTCCTTTTTATAGTAATCCTTTTTCCTGACAAACTGCTTGAACCTTTTGCTTCAATTCATCGAGATCGATAATACTGGCTAACACCACGATCTCACCTAGATGCTGCGCACTATCGGCTAAATCGCCACCAACGAAGAAAACATCCGCCATATCGGGTGCGGCACTTCCTAAATCATAATGGGAGACTTCCACACCTGAGACACCCAATTCATTTAATACAGAATTGATATTCATCTCCACCATAAAACTTGATCCTAATCCTGATCCACACACTGCTGCAAATTTCATTTTTCATCTTCTCCTTCTCTGATCACTTCAATTATTTGATCCGCATTGGTTGCGGAAAGTAACGCAGTTAGTTTTTCATTATTCGACAAAATTTTTGTTAAACTCGCTAGCGCTTTTAGATGGAGCTCATTGTCAACCGCCGCCAAACATATAAACACGTGAATCGTGTGTTGCGGATCATCATTCAAAAGCACTGGTTCTTTGACTTTTAATAACGACATCCCGATCGCATTGACCCCATCTTCTGGACGCGCATGGGGCAAAGCGATGCCTTTTCCAATATGGATAAAGGGACCGTGATCCACCACTTTATTGATCATGGCGGTTATATATTGTTCCTCAATCTTATTAGTCTTTTTTAATGGTGCAGCAGCTTCTCGAATGGCTTCTTGCCAAGTCAGCGGCACCTCGGTAAATTGGATGGTTTCTGCTGTTAATAGATCTGATAACATCGGACGTTGGTCTTCCCTTCTATTCAATTCTCGATTGATTTTTCTTTGCAAAATTTTTCTCAGCTTTTGCTTACTGATGCCTGCTTTTAAATCAACATAGGGCAAAATCACTTCTAACACATCGTCAATAGAATGCAAGCCAGTTTTTGAAGGAAAGAATGCCGCTTGTACGTTTCTAACCAGTTCATCCTTCTCAATGGGCGTCATAATCGGATTGATCACATAACAGGGTCGTTTGGTTTTGATCGGGGCACTAGAAAAAATCAGATCAATCTCTTCATTGAAGCGAACATTTTCATACTCTTCGATCGAACGAGCCGGCATAAAATGGATCTGGGGAAACAGTTCCTTTAATTCTGATTCCAAAATCAAGGATGAACTGATGCCACTTGGGCAGACGACTAATGCATTCAATTGGAAGTAATCGCGTTTGGCCTTTTGTTTACTGATTTCTCCACCAAACAAAATCGTAAAATAACCGATTTCTTCATCAGGGATCGTACCGACTAGGACTTCTAAAGAACCCAGTGCTCGTCTCGTCAGTTCAAACAACTCATTGTATTGCAGCTTGATTTCTTCAATCAGTACATTCTCCAGTGGAAAACCGTAGCGGATTCGAAAATACGCCGGGACAAGATGATAGAATGTGTTCATCAAAAGGGTGCGATAGTCCACAAACTCGATAGCTGCCAGCCGTTCCATTTCATGAATGATCTTACTGGCACATTCCAATAAAAACTCTAATGAAGTATCTTCAATATCTCCTTGCAGAATCGTTTTTAGCAGGATCGTTACATAAAGCGCTTCTGTTTCCCGATCTTTGATCGCAGGAAATTCTGCTAAAAACTGCTGACTGACTTGATGGACATGCAGCGACTGGAGCAGCGGTATTTCTGTCTCCGCTAAAGAAACAGCCGTTTCTGCCATCCGAAAGGATAGATAATTAAGAAAATAAAGCATTTCTTCGAAGCGACTCGGAACGATCACCAGATTGAAGGCAGTCAGTGTTGCGGACAAATGATCTCTGATCCGAACATAAATCGTTTTATCCTGCGCATAAATTCCCTCAAATAAAAGCAAATTCCCGTTTTTCGTATTGGATAATGCACTGACTTTTCGAAAAGCAAGAGCGCGAATCTGATATTCCTCTCCCTCTAGATAAAAGCCATATTTTCGAGAGTACAATAGTTGAATCTTTAAAGCTGCAAGTTCCTCTCTGATCCCCTTTACATCCTTCAAAATCGTATTTTTACTGACATAGAACAGCTCTTGAAACTGATAGACAGATAAATCTTGCACTCCTGAAAAAGTCAGAAGATAAATCATGGACCGTCGCTCTTCTTCCGAAAAAAACAACGTATTCTTCTGGACATTGAAAAGAATTTCCGGCCACTTTCGTTGAATCAGTGAAGGAATCAAAACTTCTCCCTCATGAATCATGATTCGTTGATTCAACCACTGTTCAGTGATTTGATTGATCTTGGCAATCTCCGCCAAAAATTCCTCATCCCTCCACTTCGTCAAATCAAGAAACGCCTCAACATTTGGTTCTGAAAACAGATACGTCAATTTGAAATGAATCATATTTGCTACCCCCACCTAAACTATAGCTTGCACAAAATGAAATCGCCATCATTTCTCGGTACAACTGAAACTCCGTTTTTTTAAAACGATGGACCGAAGAGGAGATTTCAAGGATTACCATAACATTTTTAACCAGAAAAGAGGATACGCGATAACCATCATGTGTTTTTTAACACAAAAAAGGCGAATCAGCTTGATGATTCGCCTTTCAAAAGTGATAAGTAATAGAAACAGATGGCAAAAATGGGCTAATCGCTAGGAAAATCCAATCTAGATTGCTTATAAAAAACAGGTGCCCTTCGCATAAAGTACACCTTTTCCACCAATGATTACTCGCTCATCTGCTAAGGTACACTCAAGAAATCCTCCTCGTGCAGAGAGTTGCTGAGCCGTCATTTTGGTCTTATTCAATCGGCTGCTCCAATAGGGAATCAGGTTCGAATGAGCCGATCCGCAAACAGGATCTTCATCAATCGTCAACTTAGGAAAGAAGGTTCGAGAAACAAAATCGACCGTTTCCCCAGGAGCTGTCACGATCACGCCAATCCCTTGCTCAAAGGTTTTTATTAAAGAAAAATTAGGTGTTAACTGTTGAATCTGGGTTTCATTATCCAATACAAAGAAAAGATCTCTTGCCAAGTAAGCCTCGTTGATTTTGGCACCGATCGCTTCTTCGTATATGGGCAATATCGCCGTTTTCTCTGGAAGAATCGCTGGAAAATCCAGTGATAAAATTTCATCATCCTTCGTCACACGCAGCTGTCCGCTATATTTTGTTTGGAAAACGATAGAAGTTCGTTGAGGTTCATAATAATGAAACAGCACAAACGCTGTTGCCAACGTTGCATGTCCGCAAAGATCAATTTCACGATCTGGCGTAAACCAGCGAAGGCTATAAGAGTCTGCTTCTTTTACGGCGAAGGCCGTTTCCGATAAATTGTTTTCGATCGCGATTTTTTGCATCAGCTCTTCTGGTAGCCATTCTGGTAAAATAAAAACGGCCGCTGGATTTCCTTCAAAAACCTTTGTGGCAAAAGCATCTACTACATAATACTCTAAGTTCATTTTTCTACTCCCTTTCGTTTATTGTATACGTACTCTGCGCAATAGAGATCTTCTACTGCGAGCCCCACCGCATCAAAAATCGTGTATTCTTGTTCCGTTTCTCGTCCGTGACATTTCTGAGTAACCAATTCCCCTAACGCCCCTTTGATAGCAGAAGGATGAAAGGAGTGTTCTGCGATTGGAATCAGAAGATCGCCACTTTCTTGCAATACTGCTTGATAATCATCTACATACACACTGGCCGCAGCCACTAGATCACTGGTGAGTTCACGTGTTTCTGGGGTAAAGGTTCCGATTGCATTGATATGGGTGCCAGGTGAAACCATTTCTTTATCCAAAAATGCCTGCTTACTAGGTGTTAAGGTACAAAGAATGTCGGTCTCACGTGTCGCTTCTATTAGATGGTTACAGGCAATAACCTCCAATTGCGGATAAGTTGTTTGGACTGCTTCAACAAAGTTCGCTAGTTTTCTTTTATCTAGATCATAAACAAATACAGTGTGGATCGGACGAATCGCCAGCATCGCTTGTAGATGGGAGGAAGCTTGATGTCCGGCACCAATTAGTGACAATTTGGTCGCTTCTTTCTTTGCTAAATAATTCGTCGCTACTGCTGATACTGCTGCCGTGCGAATCCAAGTAATACTATTTGCATCCATTAACGTAAGTGGCGCCCCATTTTGGCTATCAAGCAAAAGAATTTGTCCTAAATGAGTCGGCAGCTGTAACGTTCCGTTCTCTGGGAAAAAGGACATGATTTTTGCGCCATACACCCGGTTTGGACCTAAGTAAGCGGGCATTAAAGCAAAGAGATTTCCTTGCTTTTGATCTGGCAACGGCAATACCGCTCTTTGCCATTGAGAAACAGTTTGCTGCTCAAAATCACGAAAGCAATTTGTCATAGCTGTAATGGCTTCAGGAAATGTCAGTTCACGTAAAATCTCTTGCTCTGTTATAATCTCCATAAAAATTCCTCCTTTTTTCATTATCCTACCCTCAGCAATTCATACAATCAATGATATAATTGTATGGAATACAATTTAGGAGGTGTTCTTATGCCCATCAATTCTTATGAAGAGTATGCCCTTAGTTGGCGCCCAGACAAAACGCAGCTTACCCGTCCCTTTTATCGTTCCTTGATCAAGCGCTTAGAAGAAGATATCCTCTCTGGCAAGCTCGCCAAAAATACCCGCTTACCCTCTCAAAGAGAGTTAGCAGATTTCTTAGATCTTAATTTCACTACGATTGGTCAAGCCTATAGATATGGTGTCGAGAAAGGAATTCTCTATAGCCAGATTGGCAGCGGCACTTATGTTTCTGCCAATGCATTCGACTCGATCTCTATTTCTACCAGCAATGTGGCTACGCACATCATTGATCTGGGACTCGTCAGTTCCTTTGAAGAATGCAATTCCTTGATACTGCCCACGATTCAAAAAGTCGTCAATCATTCAAATATTGTTGGGATCATGAATTATCGAGAACCTCAAGGATCCGATTATCAATTGACGACCGCCAGCAACTGGTTAAAGACGCAAGGGGTCATCGCAGACAAAGACACGACTGCGATTGTTTCTGGTGTACAAAACGGCTTAGCGATTGCCTTGGCAGCCTTATTTTCTCCGGGAGATCGGATCGCAGTTGATCGTTACACGTACTCAAATTTTATTGAATTGGCACACCTCTTCCATTTAGAAATTGTTCCTATTGATTACGATCAGGAAGGAATGCGTCCGGAAGTACTTGCACAAGAATGTCGCAAGAAAAAAATACACGGACTCTTTGTGATGCCCTCTTGCAACAATCCGATTGGTTTTCAAATCACCGAATCCAGACGAAAAGCGCTCGCAACAATTATCGAAGAAGAATCCTTGTGGGTGATCGAAGATGATATTCATTCTTTTTTAACGACGTATCAACAAAATAAAGTGATTGCTCCCTTTCAAGCGCTGCTCCCTCAACAAGTCATTTATCTTGCTGGAATGACTAAATTTATCTGTTCGGGGCTGCGGGTCGCTTATCTTGTTTTTCCAGAAGCGGTCCGAGGAAAAATCGAACAAGCCATTTTCACGATCAATGTAAAAACCTCTCCCTTGGAGGCAGAGATCGTTACCGAGGTTTTGAACAGTGAAGTAGCGCAAACCATCCTTCAACAAAAATTTGCTCTTACGAAACAAGCAAATGCACTTTTTGATGCGGTCTTTGACTGTCAATCAAAACCAGCAGTCTATCCCTATTATCGTCATTTATCGATTCGCTCAGATGTTTCTCAATTGGACATCGAACAAGACTATTTGGCAAAAGGCGTGCGCATCTATCATTCCAATCGTTTCACGACCCAAAAGCAAAGTGACCCGTTTATTCGATTGTCCCTGTCATCGAATCACTTAGAGGTGTTAGAAAAAGGACTGTGCATTGTAAAGGACTCCTTAAAGACCTACCAGTAGCTGTCTAAAAAATCAGCAATCCGTTGAACAGTGCCTATTTATTTGTTATAATACTCGTGTAAAGAGGAGTTGTTGCCACAACTCCCCTGCAGCGCCATTTAAGACGGCGACAGGTTTTTAAACTTAGAAGATAACCGTTTCCCTGTTAAAGTCGACGGTTATTTTTTTTGTCATTTTTCACTTCAACTAGGATACCAAAGATCAGCATGGCGGTAAATGTACCAAAACTGATCATTAGCCCGATTGCTTCCGCTGTGGACAAAAAGGCTTCTCCTTTCTGAAGAGTTAGTACTTACATTCATAAGCACCACCACCTTTCAAAGCTAGCCACCGTCACAAACTTTACTGCAGTCAAATGGTACATACTTCCATCAAAGAAACTTCCAAATGACAAGGATTTATCATTATTTTTTTCACGGGGCATGGTTCATTTGCTGTGATTCATTCCATAGAATCATCAAAATATACCGCTGTTCTCTCTTCAAGCCTGATCCGCTCTTTCCCGACCTTCTCCAGCCCCTTTTCTCAGTCCCAACTAAGGGCCTCCCATCAAGAAAAATAGTCAAAAAGTCAATATCGTTCTATTCGCCAAAAAACACTTTTGTTATAGTTACAAAAAGGAGGTTTCAGATGAGAAACGAACGACAAATTATTCAAGATAGCACCCTTGGTGTAGAGGCCTTATTGTTTAACGGTATCCAGCAAGAGTTTCCTAACCATTGGCATGAATATTACGTGATTGGCTTAATGGAAGCTGGCACGCGCAAATTCACCTGTCAGAATACTTGCTATATCGTTGAAGCGGGCGATTTGATTTTGATTCCACCAAAAGCTGCCCATAGCTGCCAGCAACTCACGGAAGAGAAACTGGTTTACCGCAACATCCACTTAACACCAGAGAATATGACGGCGCAGGTGCAAAAAATTTTCAACACTCGATTGACACCCCACTTTTCTGAACCAGTCATTCGTCAAGTAAAAGAAAAAGAGGAATTCCATGCGGTGCACCAACTATTGCTGTCAGATCAGGGCGATGAATTTGAGAAACAAGAACGCTTTACTTGTCTCCTTCACGACCTGCTTGTTCAGTATGCGGATTTCACCCAAAAACAGACAGAGACGACTACAAATAAAGCTGCTGTAGCGAAAGCCTATATTGATCAGCACTATGCCGAAAAATTATCACTGAGTGAATTAAGTGACGTTCTTGGAATGAATCAGTACGTCTTGATTCGGCAGTTCACGAAAGCGTATGGCCTGTCCCCTTTTCAATATTTAAGTACTGTGCGCATCAGTGCTGCTAAGAAAAAACTGGAGGCTCAAGAGGCAATTGCAGAAGTCGCTTTTCTGACCGGTTTTAGCGATCAAAGCCATTTTACCCGTATCTTTAAAAGCTTGATTGGGGTCACCCCGAAAGCTTATCAAACAATTTATCAAGAAGATGGAGTGAATATGAATGAATAACCAAGAAAAATGCGTCATGATTATCGATGAACAATTACCGATTGGATTAGTCGCGAACACTGCGGCGATCTTAGGTGTTACTTTGGGAAAACTGTATCCAGAAGGAATCGGAGAAGACATCTATGATTCGACTGGTAACAAACACTTAGGAATCGTCAATTTTCCGATTCCTATCTTGAAAACAAACAAAGAACAATTGCAGACCATTCGCGAATCGATTAGCCAACAGTCAGAACAAGATGTCACTATCATTGACTTTTCCGATGTCGCCCAAATTACTAATTCCTATGAGCAATACCGCCAAACCCTCGAGTCGATTGCTCCAGAAAAGCTGGCTTATTTTGGTATTTGTCTAAAAGGCAAGAAAAAGCTTATTAATAAAGTTGCTGGTAGTTTGCCGTTGTATCGGTGAAATCGCTAGTGAAAAGGCAGCCGTCTAAAATTTCCTTTTGTTTCTGACAGTTCTTCTTTACAAAAGCACTGTTCATCTGATAGCCTAACAATTTTCATTTACAATAATCCATGGAGATAGCCTAACTGGTGGAATTTCGTCGACTAAATTCTACCGATTAGGTTATCTCTTTTTTTACAAAAAAATGTTAGTAGAAAATCCCTAGATTTTCCACCAACACTAAATATTCTAGACCTATTTTCCTTCGTTTTCTATTCTTACGAGTAGCCACTGAAAAACATCTTATTCTTCGTGATAAATATTCAACCCTACTTCAGTATCTTCCACACAACTGTTCGCTGGTGCTTTAGCAATAAGATAAAGAAAGTAAAAGTCTCCCACGCAACTAGCGGCATGTACGGAAGCGATCCAAGTAAAAAGAGACACGGTCAACCAACCAAAAAAGTAAAAAAGAAAAAGACCCACAGAAATGCCAATGAATGGTGCCAATAAAACGATGGCAAATTTTCCTTTTGAATAAAAGGAATGGGGACTCGTGGCATATGCTACCCCATTTTTGAACCCAAACTTTACCTTCCCTTTGGGGTCAAAAAGCTTGAAGAAGGCACCGTGGATCAATTCATGAATGATGATGAGAACAATATACGTACCCATTAAGATCAAAAGTCCGATGAAAAAAGGGGGTTCATTAGTTGCTCCGTGACCAGCTACTGTTAAAAATGTAAAAAAGACATAGAAAAAAATCAAGGCAGGGATTGCTGCGAGATTCAATCTCTTTATTGTTTTTTGATCATCCATCAAATTAATTTGTTTGAGTAATTTCATCGCTGTTCTCCTTTTTATTTTCGACATATTTCTTAGTACATGATTTCTATGAATTCCCTTTACCCAGCCAACAAGAGCAGCAAACACAAAACCAGTGCCGTTAAAACGAATAGGAAATTGATCGTTTCTGGCGCACCTTCAATTCTTCTCTTTAGTGGTGGAGGACGAAAAGTTGGATTCATGCTTTTCGTTTGGTAGTCCACACTGCTTGATAAAAAGCTGTCGGAAGGGATCATAAACACCAAAAGAACGCCATAAATAATGGATGCCGGAATCAGGAGTGAGCATTTGGCTAGGTAACCAATCAGCAGACTCGCGATCAAAGGAATAGCTACGTACAAAGCACTTTGGTACAGTGTTCGCCGAATTGGTTTCATAGGGAAGTCTCCTTAGTAGTCATCATTACACACATCACAAAATAATTTTATTTACTTATCAAATAAATATACCATTACTTTCAAAGGGTGTAAACACGCCAGAAAACCATGTCGATGCTGCCAAGTGCGGCTGCCCAATGCTAGGTGCAAAAAAAAGAAGTGGTTTCTCTCCACTTCTTAAAAAGTACTCTACTTATTTTTTCTCTTCACTTAACCTCTAAAGATAATCGGTAAACCATTTGGTAAACCGTTATACTTGCCAAATTGCTCCCTCTCTTCCTTTTGAAAAAGATATGACTCTGGAAAAAGAAACCTATGATCCTTGTCTCTCTATTAAAATTTCTTCTGAAAAGCAAACGTCTCAAGAAAAAATAATCGTGCGATTTCTGCCTTTCCTTTTCGCTTCATACAAAGCTTGATCGGCTTGGTAAAAGGTTTCTGAAATGTCTAAGGCTGGCTCGGCTTTTGAAATTCCTGCTGAAAAATAAAGAGTCAGTTGAGCTGCATCTAAGTTCAACTGTTCTTTCCTTAAAAATGCATGGAACTCTTCAATGATATTTTTTACTTCACTTAAAGTATGTCCTCTAAACAAGACTAAGAACTCTTCGCCCCCGTATCGATAGACCTCCACTAAAGACGGATCCTCGATTTTTGGGTCAAGAAAAGTCGTCAGTTTTTCAGCGAAAAACGTCAAGGCTTGGTTACCGATTTGATGTCCATAGTGATCATTGATCTGTTTGAAATGATCCAAATCCAACATCCCTACAATTAGTTGATTCTTTTCAATTAATGTTAGCTTAGAGATGTCCTCGTTTAGACTGCGGAAATTTTTTATCTTTGTCAACTCATCATAATTGCGTTCAATGATTTTTGTGTTGATTTTTTCGAGAAAGTTTTTTTGGTTATGAAGATAATACTTCCACAAAAAGAGAATGATCCCTGAGCCAATCCCTAGAAATACAACATCGCCAAAGCCAATTTCTCGGCGATAAAAAAGTCCTGAGTCGACCATTGGCGAACCAACAGTCACAAGAATTGAAAATAGATAAAAAAAGGTGTGATTTGCTTTACCGAAAAATGTTTTCTTTAATAAGTAGTTCACGATTAAAATGACATAATTTAAACCGATAATAAAGAACATAGCTTGCCAATCAAATTTATTGATCAATGCAAAAAAAGTTAGCAAAATAACAGGGACCAGCCCAACTAAATAGATTTTTTCTTTGAGGACGCCAAAATAATAAATAAAGATCGGAATCGTATATTCATACGCAACATAACCAATACTATTTAAAGAAAATGATATAATAAAGTAGACTTGCGAAATAAACAGAACAATGCCGATCAGAATTTTAAACGAAAGACGTAAGTTTAATTCTTTAAAATTTTTGATAAACAGATCATACGATATAAGCAAGCTCACGACTAAAATAGCATACATCGCAGTATAAATCAGATGGATAATCATACGACTCCTTCTTTCTTTGCTTATTCTTCTTAAGAATATCTCGCCTATTATTGAAGGTAACGCTTCTTTCTAGCAGATCATAGACGAGCATGCGAGCGATTCATGGAAAGGATCAGGAACATTCTCCCTTCATGAAACCAAAATTAAAGCTACTCCAGAAAGGAGCAGAAACCAATGGCTGAAAAAATTGAACAAGAACTCTTATCGATATTTCCCCAATTATACTTTGATGCCCAGCCTATCTTTCAAATGAAACAAGATAGTCAGAAAGTGATTGGCTACGAGTTATTATTGCGAAGTACCGAAAGAAATAGGTTTCCCCTTTCTTTCTTCCAGCAAGTGATCAAATATAAAAAACTACACACTCGCTTACTACAATGGTATCGAAATGAAATTTTCAGCTTGCTTCATCCCAACGAAAATACAAAAATTAGTCTCAATATCCACCCGCAACAACTTAGTTACCCAGAAACCTTTCTGATGTTAGCAGACTTAGCCCCTTACCATAATCGTATTTTGATTGAGATCACCGAAGACGATACGGAACCTTCCATCGCCTGTGATCCCAAATCCTTTCTTATGAACAAAATCAACCAAATAAAACAGATGCACTTTTCTGTCGCATTGGATGATGTAGGGACGGGCATTCATTCCCTGACGAATATTGCGCCAATGCTAGATAAAATCGACGTGATCAAATTTTCGCCTATCTCATTGCGCGTGCTGCCCCAAAAAGAGATTTTCTTTTTGATCGACTTCTGGCGCAATATCGCCAGTAACCGCCAGCTCCAATTTATCGTTGAAGGAGTGGAAACCTCCGATATTCACGAGTATTTGCTTGAAGAAGAGATTTTTCTTCAACAAGGGTTTTACTTGGATAAACCTGCCCCCGCGGATCAATTAAAGCGGAAAAATTAGTCATCGCGTCGTTTATTTTTCTCACTATATGCGATAAAAAAAACGATTATTAAAAAAATGAACAGATGCCCTTCAAATATAACACAAATAATTTTATTTGCAGAATTTTTGCTGGTTCGGCATCGTTTTAACGGTGATTTTACATGAGAGGGAGTAGAAATCAAAGTAAAGACCTTTTTTAGATAGGTGAATAGACAAAAAGCATTCAAGAAGTCAATTCCTGAATGCTTTTTGTCTAACCACTCTTTTTTCGATACACCCCTTCTATTTCAATCGCTCACCTTCACTAATTGCAAAAGTATTAATAATAGTCATCACTTCTTACCTACTCGTCTTGCTAGAAGTGATTCCTACCATTCCCCTCCTTGATTCATCTCACATTGAAAACCAGAGAATGCTTCGCTTTTGTTCCTAGATTGTAACCACACAGTTCTTTCAGATAAAATCGGTAATCATTTTCAACGATTCGAATGATTTCGTCATCGGAAAAATCGTCAAATCGCATCATTTCTGTGACTAAAACCAGTTTGGCATCGATTCCCAGAATATCTGGGGTGATCGCCCAAAATGTTTCTGGAGAAATCTCTGCTACCAATTGATCAAGTAACGTTAATTGCTTTTCTACATAAGAGGCTAAGGCACCATTTTCACGATTGGAATCCGTAAATTTCTTTTGAAATCCATCAAGATATTCTATCTTTGAAGTAAATACAGTCATGCTTCTTTGCTCCTTTCTTTGAGGGGAACAAGCCCCCTTATTTTCTTCCTAAGTCTCATCCTATTCTTTCTCGTTAACTATTCACTACTTTTTCTAGCTACTGAGAAAACACCAAGGTCCAGTAGTCAATGAAGAATATCCAGCAACCCTCTGACCAGCTGCTTGTAATGCTCTTTTTGATCCTTCGCCTCATCTTCTGCCTTGATTGAAAGACTTTGCTCAATTGCTTCTTGAGGCATCAACAAATGGGTGTTCAAATTTGAGATGTACGAGACGCATTCTTCCAACAACTGATACTCTTTTTGTAGGACACTAGGTACTTTATACGTACGAAAAATGAACAAATAGCGAGCATTCGCTTTTATTTCTTCTATGTGATTATTTTCTAATAAGTAACGCATCTTATCTATTTTTTCCCCTTGGGGATAGGGGCTAGAATCTGCAGTCAGCAGATGATAGTAGTAGCCAATATATTCACTATTTATGATGGTTCTTTCAAACGCTTCTTTCTCGATCTTCATCTTCTGTATCCTTTCAAAACTATCACTGACCTCACTTATACAGCGTTTGTGGTATCACTAAGGACTGCTTACCTTTTTGATTCATTTTTTATCCGCTCTACTCTTTCATTAAAAAAGAGAAACTGTAAGTTTTCCTCACAGTTTCTCCTTTACGCTTCTAGCGATGACGATAGTTAAGGAGCGACGCTTTCACCGTGCTTCTTTTTTCTTGTTGCTGCAATGACAAACAGTACTAGGAGTGCATACCCAAGGATAATCAAACTGCTTGTGTTTGAAGAACCTGTTTGCGGTAATTTCCCTTGTCCAATTTGAGAAGCATCTGCGACGATCGTTTTCTTATTGTCATCGTCTGCTTCTTCCTCTTGCGTCACCGTTTCACCGATTCGACCAGTCACAGAGACTTGCCCTGTCGTCGCCTCGGCGACGCTGGTTTCCGATAGATCCCAGACAGTCAGAGTCAGTAACACAGCGACGAAAAGGACGATTCGTTTTCGTTTTTTCATATGATAGATCCCTTCTTTACTGGGATTTCAGTTTTTAGTCTTCCTCTACATCCGGCGCAAAGCTCAAGACCAATTTGAAGCTTGGATTTGATTCTTCTGATGCATCGGTCGGTGTTGCTTCACCAGTGAAAGCAAAGCTTCCTACATTCGTACCTTGGTTGCCTTCAAGGGTGAATAATTCAGTTTCCGCTACGGTTGGTGTGCCGTTTTCAAACAACTCGATACCATTTACGTTTAACAAGTCTACTTCAGACATATTCAATGGTGTATCGACACCCGCAACAGAAGCAATTACGCCAACTGCTGAGTTATTTGTCACAGTGTAGGTAGGTGAAACGATCTCTTTGTGGCTTGATTCTTCTGTGGTGTAGAACAAAGCAGTCGTTGGAATCGTCACATTGATCCATTGGTTCAAATCTTCGGGATTTGGTCCAGGGGTTGTGTTATCGAATGATCCGATGATCCCGTTTACTTGGACATCTCCTGACGTATCGCCTTCACGTCCATCAATGGTTTGTGTCGCAAAAGCGGTGGTGCCGCTTGCGATTACTCCTGCGATTGTTGCTGTACTTAGAATGGCTGCTACAAATTTTTTCATTTTTATTTCCTCACTTTTCTTTTTTTTTAATTCTTAACGATAATCGTTAATTCAGCTTCAGTGACCCCTTGTTTTTCTTTGCTTTCAGGGTCGTAAATATTGATGGTGGCTTTGGCAGGATACTCGCCTTTTGCCAATGGTGTCGCCAAGGCAACATTTTCAACAAATTGATTTGGATGGATCGCACCGGAAGAATAGATGACTTCCCCGCTCGACAGTAAAGAGATATCCACGGCGATTGGGTACACATTGGTGCCCGGGTTGACGATCTCAATGGATCCCGTGCTTTGACCATCTTCAAAAATGGCTTCTGGATTGATTTGCAGGGTAAAATAATTCGCATCTGCAATTTCCTGCGCCCGTTCAGATACTCGCTGATCGGTGGCATCGCCAGACTCCGGCAACAAGTCAGCACTGATCAAAGGGACTGCTGCTTTGGATTGGTAAAAGTAGTACCCGAACCCACCGGCAAGTACTGCCAATAGCAACAACCACAAAATCCATTTCCGTCGATCCTTCGTTTCGGTTTGATTCGTTTGCTCCAATGGATTCACCTCCTTCCCATTTGGTACGATCTTTTTTAGTCTCGTGGGACAAAGCGTAAGACGATGCGATAATTCGGTACGAGCAAGTCTTCATAATACCCGCCTTGATCGGCTTCTGCATCAATGACCCACTGGGGATAGTCCCCATAGAAATCCCCCGTTAAGGAAATCGGCACGCGACTTCTTTCTTCTAAGCGAACCAAGTGTTGTTCCTCCATCGCTTCATAGAGTTGGATCTGTGTTTCATCTGTTTTTAGGTTCAATCGCAACAGCGGGGTTGAGATATCGTCATAGCTAAGGGTTGGGTCCTCTTCTTCGCTTTCACTTTCGGCATAGTCGAGAGGATCTTCTCCCGCTTCTAATAAGACAATACTGGCACTATCATCGATCGCCAGTTGATTGACGTAGGTATCCACGGCAAGTGGCGATTGATTGCGGATCTCATACCCTTGGCTTTCAAAATTACGATTCGATTCCGCTGTGTTGTACAAGGATTCGAAGACCATTTTGGTCGGGATCGTCACCCGCATATGCTCAAGTTTCGATGTCACATCGATACCGACTATCAGCTGGTAAGCTTTATTTCCCACCTCAAGAACAGCGAAGTAGCTACCGTCTTCGTCCACTTCTCGTGTAAGATCCGTTTCTACGATGCGAAAGTCATCCGTCATATCCGCTTCCGTCAATACATTTGCGGCTTGCGCACGACTTTCTTGAAGTATCAAGGCATCTAATTCTTCTTGCGTGCTTAATTCATTAACTTTATAGCGATCTAAGGTGATATTGTATGCTTCAAAGTTCACCCCTTTGATAACGGTTTGACGAGCAGTCACATCGACATAAGTCTCAATCGAAGGTTTTGATAAGAAAATCGACACTTCTGTCTCTGTTTCCAATCGTTCATTTTCTCTTAAAGGAATGCGGAAATAGCGATACAGCTGATTTTCATCTCGATAGTCGCCCCATTCGATTCGTTCAGAGTTTTTGTCCAATTCAACGAGTTCTCCATCAGTATTTGTATAGGAGATAATTGTGACATCGGTATCCTCGTACATGGAACCAGTAATTTCGGTCGATTGATCACTCAATGCATCGATTCGTGCAACGAGACCTTCTGGTTCTGAAAAACGAATTTTATTGAAGTTATTCTTAGAAATCACTTGGTAAATATCCGTTTGTTTTTCCAGACTCTCCAAAGAACCATCTAGTTGCTCACCACTCAGTAATCTGGAACGTGCTTCGCCATTGCCTGTGCCTCCATAAGGGAAGGTATTCCCGCCATTTCGATTGATTCGCATGATCCCAGAAATGTTGATAAATTCTTCTGTAGGTGCCTCTAAAGAAGCATTTTCCCAAACTGCTAGTTTTTGACTCGCCACATTGATTCGTAAACCGTTCGCAACCGTATTTTGTGCGGAGCGGATCAAACGCTGCAATTGCGCATTGGCTTGACCAGTTCTTGTCGTAGGGTGACTAATTTCAAACAAATTCACATTGTTTATATTCAATCGTGCATTGGCTAGTCTGAAATAAAGAACTTCAGATTTATTTCTTATGGTTTCTAACACAACCGTAGAATCTTCTTCTGCCGAAAACGAATTGCGCACATTGACTAACGGGCGATTGATAAATTCTGCTGATGTCCCCATGCCTGTTCGATTATCAGTAAGGGAAAATTCCGCTCGTTTGCCAACGGTAATATTTGCGAACGAATTCGAGTGACTGGATGACCAGTTTCCGCCTCCTTGCGTATTTAACCCTCTCGCAACCCCTTTAAAGGTCGCGTCATCATTGAGAATGAAATTAGAGGAAGTCGTGACTCTAAAGATTCCTCCAGATTGATCCACGTCAAGGGTAGCTCCTTTGCCAATCCGAACAAATGAATTACTAGCAGTCAACCATATAAAGCGGGAATCTGAAGTCGTTCGATCTCTTCTTGATGTCATGGTGGCATTGTCTTGCAATTCCACTCTTTGCGACACTTGGATTCTAGAGTAGTTTTGACTTGTTGCCGAATTTTGAATCGCCGTTGTTGTTGGCTCTGTCAAATGCACTTCAGCATGTTGCGCAAGCGTAACTGAACGAACAGTGGTGTTTCCTGTCATTCCCCTCGCTGCGTTGATTCTCGTATAGGAATTTTCGCCGAATAACAGATCCGTCGTTCCGACTCCCTGTAGAAATCGTCCCCCAGTATCAACTTCGGCTTTACTTCCTTCTTCCATCGTAAATTTCGAATTCGCCAAGGTTAAACGAAAAACGGCTCTTGCAGCTTGTCGCGTAGTATGATTGACCGTTACTTTCGCTTCACGGCCTAGTTTGATTTCTTCTCTAAACCGGAAAAAATCAACATTTGCATTACTTCGTCCAGAAACGGTGATTTCAGAGTGATCGCCCACATGCAACCGGCGAATGGTTGAAGAAGCAGCAGATGAGGTACCGCCGGTAAAGCCTTGCGCGGTTTGTAGACTGATCGTATTTTCTTCACCAATATAGATATCTGTTGTGCTGCGACCAGTAACAAATGGCCCTACTTGATTGAGTGTGATGGTTGCATTTGCTTCTGACAAAAATTGGGAAGCCGTCGACGTTGAACCCAATGCAATGAAAGGATTGGCTGCTGAAGACGTACGAGAATAATTGATCGCTGCTTTTTCTCCTAGGAAGAAACGCCTTTGCACGGAAAAAGCATTGGCTGCTGCGCTCGTTGAATGCTCAGCAATATTGATTTCAGCTCCTTCAAGCAGTTCAAATTGATCCACCATCGTTCCAGCCGTGAAGCCATGACCTAACACACCAGTAAGTTTCGTATATTTTCCTAATGTTACATGAGCCAAACTTGCGTTGACGAAAGCCCCACGCTGGTTCACAGCTATTTCTGAATAATCACCAATGGCGATTTTCCCGTTGCTTGATGCTAAGCCGATGACGACATTCGATGTACTTGCTGAAGAGGTCGTTCGCGTTCTCGGTACGTCAATTGTTGTATGACTTCCGATTTGAACCGAGGATGTTGCGAAAAAGGTTCGATACGCTTGACCAACCGTAGCATTAGCAGGTTCACTGATGGATATTTCCACCTGATCACCGATCGAAATACTGTCGACTGCTACGTTGCCATTAAACCCGTTACTATGCTGATTGTTCATTTTCACGTGGTCTTGGATCGCGATCGTGGAACTAGCCACACCAGTAAACAGCGGTCCCTGCTGAGAGATTTTGGTTTGTGTGTGCTCCCCCAAATCGATGACGGAATTTGCACTTCGAAGCTGAATAAATGCTCCAGTGGTTGTGCCCGTACGCGTTCCCTCAATGATGGTAGGTTGGTCTGCGGTACTATTTTCAACGATGAAGCTGCGTCCGACATTGATGGCGGGTGTCGTGCTGACTGTTCCGTACTCAGATAGTTTTAACTGACTACCCGCTTGTAACCGTACCTCCCCTAACGTACTGGTGGAGTTTCCGGAAAGCCCTTGTCCGGTGCCAACATCTAGTGTTGCTCCTGTTGCTAAAGTCAACCGACTATCTTGATTGGCATTTGGCAGGGAAACCATGGCGCCAGATTGGCGAATCGTCGTCACGCTTTCTTGCCCAAATACAAGTGTGGCTGCTGCTCCAGTCAAATGAAAGACGGTCCCAGTATTAGCATTTGCCGCCCGTGTGACGGAAAATACTGCTTGTTCCGCAATCACTCCTTGATTTAGTTCAAAAATCGGAGTGGTATTTGTGGACCGATGTTCGATCATAAATTCCCCTTCGACGGTCAAGCGATTTGCAGTAAATAGTGTCGGAATCGATGCTGCTGCGGTCGTTAACCGATTACTGCCTTTGAAATGTAGGTGCGCTTGATTGTTATTCACCAATCGTCCAGTAGACGTTGTTAGCTCTAGTTGGGTATTTTCAAAAACGATCGTGGATTGCCCAGTTGTTTGAGCCAAACCTTGGGCCGAAGAAATCCCTTGCAGCTGAAGGCCTTGCCAAGTTAGTTGCACTGGATTGACAAATTGCATCAAATCATCCGCTGTTGCTTGAGAAATGACTGCTTGTTGCCCAGTAAACGTAACATTTGTCCGCTGAATCTCGCTGATTGGTGCAGTCAAAGTGAAAGTGCCAGAAAGAGTGAGAAGGATGGCTTGGTCATTGGCGATTTGTCCATAGTCATACAAAGTATCTTGACTATCCGTATAGGATTCTCCTAATAAAATCGCCCGCAGTTGCTCCTCACCTTCAACTGAAAGTGCCAGGATTTCGGCTTCTGTGTCCAAGGCTTCGACTTGTGGTTCTTCCTTATCTTCCTCATCATCTACCAGATCTGCCTCGTTCGTGCTTTCTTCTGGCAATGGTTCATCTACTAGCTCTTGGTCTTCTTGACTAGCTGGGGACGAATCTTCGGGAAATTCAGAGGGCGCTGAGGGTTCTTCACTGCTTTGTTCCGTTATTGTCGGAAAATCAGCTAACTCATCCGAGCTACTCGTTGACTCAAGGTCAGATGACGCGCTCGCTTCTGTAAGCGAAACAGTATCTGCCTCAACTACTTGTTGGAATGTCATTATCGTATTGATTCCAGAAGTACTTATTAGTAGTACAGCAGAAAACAACGTAATTAATTTCATCATGTCCTCCTTTCTTCAAGTATCATTCAGTAATATAAAATCTTTATAACTAGGCTACTCGCCCCCTTTTCCCATAGAATCGTCCCATAAATCTTCGTTTTTAAGAGAATAGATTTCTTATGTAGTTGTTATTTGATAAAACCCTAACTTAACAACTTTTTAAAGACATTTGATAATTTCAAATGTCTTTTTTTTTCGATTCTCAAAA
>Ga0129309_1000241_pt1 | contig 48287 bp, 39 predicted proteins | sample L1105metagenome_FD_94439 | JGI IMG/M metagenome (GOLD analysis project Ga0129309, IMG submission 94439) | Ring-tailed lemur group fecal microbial communities from Wisconsin, USA - L1105 metagenome | ecosystem: Host-associated > Mammals > Digestive system > Large intestine > Fecal | place: USA...
TCTCTCCTTTGAAAACTTAGAAAACTTCAATCAAAGTTTCTGGAGTTTTCCAAGTGGGTTTGATGAGAGCATCATCGCATAAAATCAGTTGCAAGTCAGCCCACGGATTATGGAGCATTTACTGCCGTTCTTAGATGGGTGGCTTTTATTGGAACGTACCGGCTATGGAGCATTTACGATGTATGGCGGTTATGGTTTGAAAAATTACATCAAAGGTTTTTTGAGGAAGATAAAAGTTGGTGGATGATAGTGGAAGAGAAATACCAGTATTATATAAAAGAAAAGAAGACTGCTGTGGCTGCACGGCGTGCTATGCTGTCTGCCCTAAGTCATCTATTTCCATGGCAGAAGATGAAGAGGGCTTTGAGTACCCGCAGATTGATGAAAGTAAATGTGTTCGATGCTACCAGTGTATTAAGGTATGCCCAATAAAAGCATTTCCTCTTCAAATTCAGAAAGGAATCCTCGGAAATGGGATCTGAAGTATGGAATTATATACGATCGGATATGACAGAACCCCTGGAATATCTTTCGGGGGCTGTACTTGCGGGCTTGATAAGTCTGATACCTGCTGCGCTTCTCTTGTTTCGGAAGGAGAAAAAGCGGGCGGCTATTTTTTCACTTTTTGAGATCTACCTGATCGTGGCTCTTGAACTGGTATTTTTTTCCCGTCCTCCGGGTTCTCGTACTTCTGTGAATATGGAAATTCTGGGAACCTGGGGGCATGGGGCACAGGGAAATGCTTATGTGATTGAGAATATTATTATGTTTGTGCCTTGGGGAGTGCTGCTTCCGTTGTTGGCAGGTCAGTTTCGTAAAGCGTGGTTTTGTACCTTTACGGCTTTTTTGGCCAGCTGCAGTCTGGAGGCGCTTCAATATCTTACGCAGAGAGGCCATTGTCAGTTAGATGATGTGCTTATGAATACATTGGGGGCCTTTGCGGGGTGGTGCGTGGTGCGGCTGTTCAGTAAAGGATGGGCATCACGGAGAAAGCTATCCCTTCCGCTGAAAATGCGTGGAAAATGAAAGGGTCTGCCTCCAATGCTTACAAAGAAAAAGGAAGCGCTTCTGCATGATTCTGTACAGAAGGCTGCTTCCTTTTTATGCATTCCGATTAAATCTCAATCAATTCATATTCTCTGGTTCCGATGCCGAGCTTCTCTGCGTGCTCCAGTGCAACCATCCAGTTGGTCTCCGGGTGGACATCTGTGAAATGATCGTGATGGCAGCAATCGCGTTCGTCTAAGATACTTCCGGAAGTCGCAGGCTGGCGGTTTACTGCATCGGCGCAGGCCATATCCAGAGCCACCGGGTCAAAGGAGGCGAACATGCCGACATCCGGGACAATCGGCAGGTCGTTTTCCGCATGGCAGTCACAGTACGGAGAAACATCCACGACCAGGCTAATATGAAAATGAGGCCGATCCTTTAAAACAGCGAGGGAGTACTCCGCAATTTTTTTGTTTAGGATGTCATTCGATTCATCGCAGTGGTTGGCTACTGCATCTACCAGACAGACACCGATGCAGCGTCCGCAGCCGACGCATTTATTTTCATCAATAAAAGCCTTGCGCTCAGTCATAGTGATGGCCCCATGGGCACAGTTCCGCATGCAGGAGCCGCAGCCGATACAGGATTTCTGTAAAATGAAAGGGCTGGTAGCGTTGTGCATTTCCATCTTACCGGCACGGGAACCGCAGCCCATACCGATGTTTTTCAGGGCGCCGCCGAAGCCGGTTGCCTCATGGCCTTTAAAATGGTTCATGGAGATAAAGACATCGGCATCCATGATAGCGCGTCCGATTTTGGCTTCCTTTACGTATTCGCCGTCGATGGGAACCAGAATATCATCCGTACCCTTTAAGCCGTCCGCAATGAGAATATGGCAGCCGGTGGTGAAAGGATTGTAGCCGTTGACATAGGCGGAATCCAGGTGATCCAGTGCATTTTTCCGACCCCCGACGTACAGGGTGTTGCAGTCTGTCAAAAAGGCTTTTCCCCCCTGCTCCTTAATCAGATCGACGATGACTTTGGAGTAGTTGGGCCGTAAATAAGCCAGGTTTCCGGGTTCTCCGAAGTGGATTTTGATAGCAGTATATTTGTTGTTAAAGTCAATTTCATCCAGCATACCGGCCTTTTTTACCAGACGGGCCAGCTTTTGGAGAAGATTTTCACGGAATGTGGTTCTTAAATTCGTGTAGTATACCTTTGATGCAGCCATATGTATCGGTACCTCCTGTGTAGTAAAGATTGTTTTCTCCATCTGATTATACCATGGAAGAGAGGCAAGAGACAAGGGCGCTTTTTGTACTCCGCATGAGGAAAATCCAGCACCCCGCATAAGGAAAATTCAGCAATCCGCATAAGGAAAATCCGGCAATCCGGTTGTGCAACTTAAAAATTTGTGATAGACTGAACATTAAATTGTTACGCTGCGCCGCGGACGGATGCCGGGGGGCTGTGTGCTTCACAGGCTGTCCGGGGCGTATGCGGTAAAATTAATTTTGAAATCCGAAAGAGGAGGATCCCAACAATGAGTCAGAAACGTTCCATTGAGACTACATGTATCCAGGGCGGATGGCAGCCGGGAAACGGCGAGCCGAGAATTCTGCCGATTTATCAGAGTACCACCTTTAAATATTCTACCAGCGAGCAGATGGGCCGTCTGTTTGATCTGGAGGAGAGCGGATATTTCTATACGAGACTGGCCAATCCGACCAATGATACAGTAGCGAATAAGATCTGTGAGATGGAAGGCGGTGTGGCAGCCATGCTGACTTCTTCCGGACAGGCAGCAAACTTCTATGCCGTATTTAATATCTGCAATGCAGGCGATCATTTCATCTGTGCGGCAACCGTATACGGCGGTACATCGAATCTTTTCGTAGTAACCATGAAAAAGATGGGAATTGATGTGACCTTAGTGGATCCGGACGCTCCGGCTGAGGAGATCGAGAAGGAGTTCCGTCCGAATACAAAGTGTGTATTCGGAGAATCCATTGCCAATCCGGCCCTGGTGGTACTGGATTTTGAGAAATTTGCAGCTCTGGCACATAAGCACGGCGTACCGCTGATCATTGATAATACGTTTGCTACACCGATCAACTGCCGTCCGTTTGAGTGGGGCGCTGACATTGTGACGCATTCCACCACCAAATATATGGACGGACATGCCATGACCGTAGGCGGCTGCATCGTGGACAGCGGCAATTTTGACTGGGATGCTCATGCTGATAAGTTCCCGGGCTTAACCACACCGGATGATTCCTACCACGGCATTATTTATACCAAGAAATTCGGCAAGGCAGCTTATATCACCAAGGCTACCGCACAGGTGATGCGTGATCTGGGCTCGATTCAGGCGCCGCAGAATGCATTCCTCTTAAATATCGGTCTGGAGACTCTGCACCTTCGTATGCCGCGCCACTGTGAGAATGCCTTAAAGGTGGCAAAATTCCTGCAGGCCAGGGAGGATGTGGCCTGGGTGAACTATCCGGGACTGGAAGGCGACAAATATTATGAGCTGGCTCAGAAATACATGCCGAACGGCACCTGCGGCGTTATCTCCTTTGGTTTAAAGGGAGGCAGAGCGGCAGCAGCTGAGTTTATGGATAAGTTAAAGCTGGCGGCCATTGTAACCCATGTGGCAGATGCCCGTACCTGTGTTCTTCATCCTGCCAGCCATACCCATCGTCAGCTGACCGATGAGCAGCTGGTGGAGGCCGGTGTGGATCCGTCCTTAATCCGTTTAAGCGTCGGTATTGAGAACGCGGATGACATTATTGAGGATATCCGTCAGGCTCTGGAAGAGGCATAAGAAACGGTACAAGAGATGACAGCGGATAAGAATTGACGGAAGGAAGAGAGTCATAAAGAAAAACAATTTGAAAAAACTAAAGGGCGCACTGCGGTTCCTGTTTGGTCGCACTATGTTCGGCGCACTGTTTTTGCTGCTTCAGATCGGGTTTCTGCTGGCCGGTTTTTCCTGGCTGAGGGAATATATGATATATCTGTTCGGCGGTTCCACTGTTCTCAGTGTGATTGTGCTGATCTATATCATCAGCGATGAGGAAAACAGCAGCATTAAGCTGTCATGGGTAGTGCCGATCCTGGTCATCCCTGTGTTCGGAACCCTGTTCTACCTGTTTTTGAAGCTGCAGCCGGGAGCCTGGTTCATTAACCGGCGGATTCAGGAGGTAGGAGTTGATCTAGCGCCTTATCTGGAACAGAAGCCGGAGGTGCTGGAAGATTATGATAATTTAAGCGCCAGCGGCGGAAATCTGGCACGGTACATGAACCGTTACGGGAAATATCCTGTATACAAGAATACAGCGGCATCGTATTTTCCCCTGGGGGATGATTTCTATCCGGAGCTTTTGAATCAGTTAAGACAGGCGAAGCATTTCATTTTCATGGAATATTTCATTGTGGAGTACGGTGTCATGTGGGAATCCATCCTCCGGGTTCTGGAGGAGAAGGCGAAGGAGGGCGTGGAGGTCCGTTTCATGTATGACGGCATGTGCAGCCTGGTGCTGATGCCCTACTCCTATCCCAGGGTTCTGGAAGGAAAGGGGATTCGCTGTAAAATGTTTTCGCCCATGAAGCCGGCTCTTTCCAGTTATCAGAATAACCGGGATCACCGAAAAATTTGCGTGATCGACGGACACACGGCCTTTACAGGAGGCGTAAATCTGGCGGATGAGTATATCAACCAGAAAGCGCGTTTCGGCCATTGGAAGGATACGGCTGTGATGCTGAAGGGGGAGGCCGTGGTATCCTTTACCATGATGTTTCTCCAGCTGTGGGGTGTCACGGAAAAGGAAAAAGAGGATTACAGCCGTTTTCTTTATCCGGCGCAGGCCGTTATTCCGGCGGGAATGGATGCCTCCGGATTCGTAATGCCTTATGCGGACAGTCCTTTGGACGGAGAAAATGTGGGGGAACAGGTTTATCTGGATATCCTGGGCCATGCCAGACGGTACGTGCATATTATGACACCGTATCTGATTCTGGATGATATTACGCTGGCGGCCTTGAAATATGCGGCCAAACGAGGCGTGGAGACGATTATCATCATGCCTCACATACCGGATAAGCTTTATGCGTACCTGCTGGCCAGAAGCTATTATGAGGAGCTTTTAAAGGCAGGCGTTCGGATTTTTGAGTACACGCCCGGCTTTGTGCATGCAAAGATGTTTGTCAGCGATGACGAGAAGGCTGTGGTGGGAACCATTAACCTTGATTTCAGGAGTCTCTACCTTCATTTTGAGTGTGCTGCCTACTTTTATCGGAATCCGGTGGTGCGGGAGGTGGAGCGGGATATGCAGGAAACACTTTTAAAGTGTCAGGAGATTACCCTTGCGTCCTGCAGAAGCTATCCATTTATAAAACGATTCGCCGGGAAGGCGCTGCGCCTTCTGGCTCCGTTAATGTAGGAAAGGGGCCGGAGGTGTCTGAGCGGATAGTATTATAAAAAAGAAAAGCGGATTCGGATTTTTCTGAATTGCCGACATGGCATGGGGAAATCCGGATCCGCTTTTCTTTTTGGACCCATTAGATGCATGAGTGTCTGTTAAACAGAATATATTTATTGAAAAACAATAAAAATATATTGAATTTCGAAATCACCCATGTTATAATTTCCGTAAAAGAATGACAGAAAATGGAAAATAAAAACCGGGAGTCTTTTTTGCCTCCCGGCCGGAAGGGAGTACAAATATGAATTGGAACAATGAAAAATCCATCACTCTGACCCGAATGTGCATCGCCGCCTTTGCCGCTGCGTACATCCTTGTGCTGATCTTTTGTCCCTGGATTGTCAGAGGCTTTGTGACCTACAGCGTTTCGGCCCGTGGGAAAAGCACGCTTCTGTTTATGATAACCGTCTACACATGCGCTGTGCCTCTGGGATTCATTCTCTGGGACTTATACCGTCTGGTCAGCCGGATTGGGCGGGAGGAAATCTTTACAGAGGAAAATATCAGAGGACTCCGCCGCATCAGCTGGATGTGCTTTGCGGTCGCATTTCTCTGTCTGGCATCGGCTCTTTATTACCGGCTTTTCCTGATTGTAGCGGCGGGAGCAATCCTGATGGGACTTTTAATCCGGGTGATAAAGAATGTATTTGTCCGGGCCCGGGAGATTAAAGAGGAGAATGACTATACCATATAGGCGGACGGAGGAAGGCGTATGAAGATCATAGTAAATCTGGATGTAATGATGGCAAAACGCAAAATCTCGGCCGGAGACCTGGCAGAGCGGGTGGGAATTACACCGGCGAATTTGTCTATTCTGAAAAATAACAAAGCCAAAGCCATCCGGTTTTCGACCCTGGAAGCCATCTGCCGGGAGCTTCAGTGCCAGCCCGGCGATATTCTGGAATACCGGGAGGAATGAGAGGAGGAAGGAATATGGACGAGAGAAAGACGGCAGAGGAGAAGGCAACGGAGGAGAGAATGGCCGGAGATAAGATGACGGAGGAAAGGATGGCAGAGGAGAAGGCAATAGAGGAGAGAATGGCCGGAGATAAGATGACGGAGAAAACGATAACAGAGGAAACGAGTTCCTGTGAGCGTCGGTTTTATTCGGAGGATTATATAACTGCAGCTGTCTTGCTGGCGGCTGCCTGGATTTATGCGCGGGGCTGGGAGCTGCTTGGCGGGCTGTGCCTTCCGCTTTTTACCGCCTTTTTTGCGGCAGCAGGAATCTATCGGTTTCAGGCTGCCGCAAAACGGACGGGCGGCCTGAAATCCATGACAAAAGAGGGGCGAATCGGCCTTATCTTTCTGGCAGCAGGAGGCCTGTGGTTTCTGATAAAATACATTCCGGGACTGGAACATTGGGAGCGGCAGGGGATCATGCCGTATATGGTGCTGTTTCTGCACTTTATGGGAGTATACTGGCTCTTAACCATCGGAGGGGCAAGACGGTACGGCCGTCTGGATGAAAACGCTGTGGTGGATTTGATTCGCGGCTTCTTTGTGATTCCCCTGGTCCATTTTGATGCTCCCTTTGTGATGGTCTTTTCGGCGGTAAAGAGGCTTCGGAAGAAAAAGAGGCTGGAAGATGAACGGGAAAAAGCTGTCTTCTGGCAGGGGGCTGCAGGTCTTCTTGTCAGTATTCCGATCCTTCTGTTCCTGATTCCCATGCTGAAAGCAGCGGATGAAAGCTTTGAGAAATTTACGGAGTCCTTTGCCGGCTGGTGCAGCCGCCTGACGGCATCGTGTTTTCACTTTTCGGCAGGACAGATAATGTGGAATTTGCTGACACTGCTCCTGGCCTGTTATTTTGCTGCTCTTTTTTACGGAACATTTTGTGAAAAAGTGACAATAGAGGGCGGGAAAGAGAAGCAGGGCTCTGGGACCGCAGATACAAAGGAATGGCAGATCCCTGCCCCGTTTCTCTTTACATTCTCCGGCTCTGTCTGCGGCCTCTATTTTGTCTTTTTTCTTGTAAAAACCGTGGATATCATCCGGAAGGCGTCTGCAGGGCCGGGAAGCTTTGTATACAGTGAGTATGCGAGACAGGGCTTTTTTGAGCTTTCGTTTATAGCAGTCATCAACTTTCTGCTGTTTTGCTTTATGAAAGGCTTTATGCCAAAGGCATCCCGTCACTTTCAGAGGATTTTATCCCTTTTGGCCGTCCAGACCCTGGCTTTGATTGGGCTGGCTTTTGCGAAGATGCTCCTTTACATCGGTGCGTATGGATTTACCTTTCTCAGGGTATTTACCAGCTGGTTTATGATTGTGCTTTTTGTCACCTTTTTCCGTCTGCTTCTCTATGTACGGAAAAACGGAAATGCAGTCGGCCCTGCCATTGTCTTCGGCGCAGTGACCTTCTTACTCCTGGCCTACAGCAATATGGACGTATGGATGGTTTGGGGAAATCGGATGATGGGGCTTGGATAGCGGAAAAAAGAAAAATCGGAGGGGAAAAGGAGACGGCTGCCGTTTGCGGAGCGGACAAAAAAGGACAAAGGGAAGGGCGAAGCGGGGCCTGTTTTCGGTTGAGAAAACAGAAACCCGGTGCTATACTGATTTCAGAATGAAATCCCTGGGAGGAACCCCATGAAATTTATTGATATGCACTGTGATACGATCTCGGCCATCTATGAAGCGAAACGGGCAGGGAAAAACCGCAGCCTTCTTCAAAATGAAGGCCATCTGGATCTGAACCGTCTGCAAGAGGGAGGCTGCTTTGCCCAGAGCTTCGCTCTTTTTACAAATATTAAAAAAGAGGCGGATCCCTATGCCTATGCGTCAGCATTGTACCGGACGTTCCGGGAAGAGACTGAGGCTTGCAGGGACCGCCTTTTGCCGGCCGTGTCTGTCCGGGATCTTTTGGAAAATGAATCAGCCGGAAAGATGTCGGCAGTTTTAACCATAGAGGAAGGAGCTGTCTGCAGGGGAAGTATTCGGCTTCTGGATGAATTTTATGATAAGGGAGTCCGCATGCTGACTCTGACCTGGAATCATGAGAATGAATTGGGATATCCCAATCAGATTGACTGGAATACGGGGCTTTGTCGGCCGGAAACGGAGCGGGGGCTTAAGAAAAAGGGCGTGGAATTTGTGGAGCGGATGGAGGAGCTTGGTATGGCAGTGGATGTATCACACCTGGGTGATGCCGGCTTCTGGGATGTGGTGAGGGTGTCCAAAAAGCCGTTTGCCGCCAGCCATTCCAATGCCCGCGCCGAAGCCTCTCATGTGCGGAATTTAACGGATGAGATGATCCGGGCCATTGCGGAACGGGGCGGCGTCATCGGGATCAATTACTGTGCTGCCTTTTTGAACGATACAGAGAAACAGAATCGGGAAGGCGGCATCAGCCGTATCGCAGACATGATCCGCCATATCCGCCATATTCGGAATGTGGGCGGCATAGAATGCATCGGCCTGGGCTCCGATTTCGATGGAATAGCGGGACAGCTGGAGCTGGATTCTCCGGCCGCGTTAGGGCGTTTAGAAGAAGCATTGTATCGGGAGGGCTTTAGTGAGGAGGAAATAGAACGGATTTTCTGGCGCAATGTATTTAATTTTTATAAGGAGGTATGGAAGAAATAAAGGACCGATCCTCCGGTGTTAACAAATTGTAAAGAAGAAAAATTTACCTGAATTTTACATTTCTCTGGTTTTGACTTTACATAGATTTGATATAGTGATGGCATAATACAAAATGAAAAAATATGTCATGAGGGAGAAATCAGTATGTCAATTACAGAGTTAGGAATGATTTTTCAGTTTGTAGGGGGACTGGGAATGTTCCTGTACGGCATGAGTGCCATGGCCGACGGCCTTCAGCGTTTTGCCGGAAACCGTCTTCAGCGTTTTCTGGAGATTCTCACTGCCAACCGCCTTCTGGGTGTATTAGTGGGCGCCGGGGTAACGGCCATCATTCAGTCCAGCTCCGCTACCACGGTCATGGTGGTCGGTTTCGTGAATGCCGGCATTATCAACCTCTTACAGGCCACCGGAATTATCATGGGTGCGAATATCGGTACCACGGTGACCAGCTGGATCGTATCAATGAGCGAGTGGGGGGAGGTGTTAAAGCCGGAATTTTTTGCACCGGTTCTCTTTGGAATCGGGGCTTTCATTACCATGTTTGCCAAGAGCCATAAAAAGAAAGAGGGGGCCGAGATTCTCATCGGTTTTGCGCTTTTATTTATCGGTCTTTCCTTTATGTCCGGCTCCATCAAGCCCTACAAGGATGCTCCGATTTTTGCCAATGCATTCCGGCTCCTGGGTCAGAATCCGATTCTGGGCGTGTTAACGGGTATGGCTGTAACGGCAGTGATCCAGAGCAGTTCTGCTTCTGTGGGAATTCTGCAGACCCTGGCCATCAATGGGATGGTCAACTGGCAGTTAGCTATTTTCATCACGCTGGGCCAGAATATCGGTACCTGTGTAACAGCTCTTTTATCCTGTATCGGAACCAGCCGGACCGCAAAACGGGCGGCGGTGATCCATCTGCTGTTTAATGTATTCGGTGCGGTTCTTTTCGGCGTGATTTTTGTCGGCATCTTTGCTGCCAATGCTTCATTTGCGGCTGCGCCGGCAGACAGCGTGGGGATCTCTGTATTCCATACGATTTTCAACGTGGCCAATACAATCGTTCTCTTCCCGTTTGCCGGGATGTTGGTGAAGGCATCGGATATTCTGGTGCCGGAGAAAAACAGGGACGACGAGCGCGGAGTCAGCGATGTGGAGGCAGACATGATCCGCCGCCTGGATGAACGTATTCTGGAATCCCCGTCCTTTGCCATTGAAAATGTCAGTCATGAGATTATCAATATGGGACGGATCGCCATTGCCAATGTAAAGATTGCTACAGCCGCATTAATCGAAGAAAACGAAGCCTTCTGCAGGGAGGTATTTGAGAATGAAAATACCATTGACCGGATGGAGAAGATCCTGACAGAATATCTGATTAAAATCAATAACCTTTCACTCAACGATGAGCAGCATCTGATGGTGAAAAATATGTATTATACCATCGGAAATCTGGAACGAATCGGAGATCACTCGGAAAATCTGGCCGAGCTGGCGCAAAAACGGATGGAGGAGCATGATCCATTCTCCGAACAGGGAATTCAGGAGCTTACTGACATTTCGAATGCGGCCATCCAGGCTGTAGAGGCCTCTATTGATGCCAGAGCGGAGCGGGATATGCTGAAGGTCCGCCAGACGGCCCGTTTTGAAGAGCAGGTAGATAACTTTGAGGAGGAAATGCGGGAACGCCATATGGAGCGCCTCTCCAGAAATGAATGCAGGCTGGAAAGCGGCGTGCTTTTCTTAGATGCCATTGCCAACTATGAACGAATTGCAGACCATGCGAAAAATGTAGCCGGATATGTAAAGGAAGAATTGCAATGAAACACACCATCTACGTAATAGAAGACGACGAAAATATCAGAAATTTAATCTGTGTAGCATTGGACAGCTTTGGCTATTCTTCCTGTGGCTTTGAAACAGCGGAGGAGGCGCTGGAAGCATTACATGCACAGACCCATGCCCGCCCTTCCCTGTTTCTTTTTGACTGGATGCTGCCGGGAATGGACGGAATGGAAGCCATCCGCCGGATCCGCGGGATGGACAGCTTTCGGGAGACTCCGGTTCTGATGCTGACGGCAAAGGATCGGGAAACAGATATCGTAAAGGGGCTGGACAACGGAGCGGATGATTATATGACAAAGCCCTTTGGAATCCTGGAATTGTCGGCCCGGGTAAGAAATCTCTTAAAACGCTCTGTCACTGTGCCGGAAAGTCCGAATTTCATTGCGTCCGGCAGCGTGATTATCGATAAAGAGACAAGGGAAGTGGCGGCCTGCGGAGAAAAGGTGGAGCTGACCTTAAAAGAGTTTGAGCTTTTAAGCTATCTGATGGGCCATCAGAACCGCGTGGTGACCCGGGATGAGCTTCTGGATCATATCTGGGGCTATGATTATGACGGTGAGACGAGAACACTTGATATGCATATCAAAACCCTGCGCAAAAAGCTGGGGGATTCCGGCCGCCAGATTAAAACCATACGCGGAGTCGGCTACCGTTTCCTAAAGGAGCCGGAGGACAAATAAAAACAAAAAGGCGGTGACCCTAATGCGCAGAGCCATATTGAAAAAATTTATTCAGCTTTTATTTCTGGCGCTGGCTGTCAACACCATCATTTCCTTTGTGGTGACCAGCAGCATTCTACTGAAACGGACGAGGGCTGATATGATGTTTACTTTGGAAACCGTGGATGATCTGATGGATTATTCCGGCGATATGGAGGAGCAGATGGGGCGTCTGCGCGCTATGGCCGAGGAAAACAGGAGCCGCTATACGCTGATTCAAAAGGACGGACGGGTGGTGGCCGATACCCAGGTAGGGGATACAGCAGCCATGGAAAATCATATGGAGCGGGAAGAAATCAAGGCAGCTCTGACGGGAGGAAGCGGCTACAGTATCCGCCGCTCCGAGACACTGGGGATCCAAATGATTTATACCGCGCTTCTCACCCATGACGGGACCTATATCATCCGCCTGGCGGCCCCCTATTCGGCGGCCAGCGAGTATCTGATCATGGTGGTTCCGGCTGTGCTTTTAAGCTTTGCCATCGCATTTTTAAGCTCCTCCATGGAGGCAGAGCGTTTCTCCCAGTCCATTACCCGGCCGCTTCAGGAAATTTCCAAGGAAATGATTCGCAATGAGGACGATTATACCCATTTTCGTTTTGAAAAATGCCCGTACGAGGAAATCAATGTCATCGCAGACACCACAACGAAAATGTCCCGGAATGTGAAGGAATACCTGGCGCGTCTGGAAAAGGAGAAACAGATTCGCCAGGAATTCTTCAGCAATGCGTCCCACGAGCTGAAAACACCGCTAACCTCGATCCGGGGCTATGTGGAATTATTGGAAAGCGGAGTGGCGCTGAACGAGGAGATTGCGGGTGACTTTCTTGCGCGCATCAAAAAAGAGGCAATGCGCATGACCAGTCTGGTGGAAGACATTCTGATGATCTCCCGGCTGGAGTCCGGCGGAGGAAGGGCAGAGCTGGTAACCATCAAGGTTTCCGAGCTTCTGGAGGAGACGATTGCGTCCGTAGCCCCGCAGGCGGCGGAAAACGGCATCCGGATTCATAAATCCTGTGAAGGATTCTGCATCCACGCAGATCTGCGCCAGATGACAGAGGTCTTTACTAACCTTCTGAGCAATGCGGTAAAATATAACCGCGCGGACGGAGAGGTCTGGGCCGAGGTAAAAAAAGACGGGAAGGATATGATTTTCAGCGTACGGGATACAGGAGTCGGAATTCCGAAAGACAGCTTAGACCGGATTTTTGAGCGGTTTTACAGAGTGGATAAAGGGAGAAGCCGGAAACAGGGCGGAACCGGATTGGGGCTTTCCATTGTAAAGCATGTCGTGGGATTCTATCAGGGGACGGTTACGGTGGAATCGGAGATGGGAGAAGGGAGTTTGTTTGTGGTGAGGATGCCGGTGGCGGAGTCGTGAGCATTTTTTTGAGTCGTGAGATCGCCGCTTTACCGCGTTGATTTTATGTGAATTTAAAGAAATAAAATTGACTCCGCTAAAAAAATGTAGTATGATAATTCATAATTCAACACGGCACCTCCCCACAGCGTATAGCGGAGAGCTCCCGCCGTCTGAACAACAAACAGGAGGAAAAGTAATTATGAAGAAAAACAAACTTATGGCCCTTCTCCTTGCAGGAGTAATGGCAGCATCCATGACTGCATGCGGCAGCAAGGCAGAGCCGGAGACAGCAGCACCTGAGACAGAGGCAGCAGCAGAGACAGAAGCCGCTGAGACAGAGGCAGAAGAAAAAGAAGCTGCAGCAGACGGTACCACCTATAAGATCGGTGTAATCCAGCTGGTTCAGCACGCAGCTCTTGATAAGGCAAATGAAGGCTTTGTAGCTGCATTAGATGATGCAGGCCTTTCCTACGAAATTGACCAGCAGAACGCAGCTGGTGAGCAGTCTACCTGCCAGACCATCGCTGAGACTCTGGTAAACAATAACAACGACCTGATTTTTGCCATTGCGACTCCTGCCGCTCAGGCAGTAGCAGGTGTGACAGATTCTATTCCGATTCTGGTAAGCGCCGTTACCGATCCGGCTGCTTCCGGACTGGTAGAGAGCAATGAAGCTCCTAACTGCAATGTATCCGGTACATCCGATTTGACTCCGGTAAAGGAGCAGATTGATTTAATGCAGAAGATTCTTCCGGAGACAAAGACAGTAGGTCTTCTGTACAATGCCGGCGAGGCTAACTCTGTGATCCAGATTGATATGGCAAAGGAAGCGCTTGACACAGCAGGCATCGCATATAAAGATTATACCGTATCCAACTCCAATGAGATTCAGACTGTTGTAGAGTCCATGGTTGGAAACGTTGACTGTATCTATGCACCGACTGACAATATGATCGCAGCCGGTATGGCAACAGTAGCCATGGTAGCAACCGAGAATCAGATTCCGGTTATCTGCGGCGAGGAAGGTATGGTTGATGCAGGCGGTCTTGCTACATATGGTATCGACTACTATCAGTTAGGCTACCTGGCAGGTGAGCAGGCTGTTGACATTCTGGTAAACGGCGCTGACATTTCCACTATGCCGATCGGCTACCTGGATGCTTCCAAGTGTACTCTGAAAGTAAATGAGGAGACCGCTCAGGCTCTGGGAATTGACGTATCCGGACTTGAGTAATTCGGATTCTGCCGCAGAGACGGCTGAATACAAATGACGCATTCTAAGGGGACCGCTTTTTTAAGCAGTCCCCTTCGTTGGGAAATGGCAGATAATGGGAATGGATTATGCTACAGTAGAAAACGGTATTGGAGGAGATAGTAGATGGAAGGTTTATTAGCTTCCCTGCAGGGCGCCATTGGACAGGGTGTTCTATGGGGAATCATGGTTTTGGGAGTTTATATTACGTTCCGCCTGATGGACATAGCAGATATGACCGTCGACGGAAGCTTTGCGCTTGGCGCCTGTGTCTGTGCAGTGCTCATTGTACATAAGCAGGTGAATCCTGTGCTGGCGCTGTTTGCAGCTGCTCTGGCCGGAATGATGGCCGGTGCCGTAACGGGTATACTCCACACTGTCTTTGAGATACCGGCGATTCTGGCGGGAATTCTGACTCAGATTTCTCTCTGGTCTATCAACCTTCGGATCATGGGCGGAAAGAGTAATCTGCCGCTTTTAAAGGTAGAAACCTTAATCAGCAGCTTTGTCAAAAAAACGGGTTTAACTCAGGCTCAGGCTTCCATGATTATCGGTATTGTCATAGCTGTGATTGTGATTGTCTTTCTGTACTGGTTCTTCGGTACGGAGATCGGAAGCGCCATGCGTGCAACCGGAAATAATGAGGATATGGTTCGCGCATTGGGCGTCAATACCAAGATGACTAAGCTCCTGGCGCTGATGCTGAGCAACAGTCTGGTGGGTCTTTCCGGAGCCCTTGTCTGTCAGAGCCAGAAATATGGCGATGTGGGCAGCGGTACAGGTGCGATCGTAATCGGTCTGGCCGCCATCGTCATCGGCGAGGTGCTGATGGGCAGAATTGCATCCTTTTACTGGAAGCTGGCTTCTGTTGTCATCGGCGCTGTGATTTACTTTGCAATCCGTGCTTTCGTACTGCGTCTCGGCATGAATGCCAATGATATGAAGCTGCTGTCTGCAATTATTGTAGCTTTAGCCCTCTGTATTCCTGTGGTTCTTTCCAAATACAGGCTGGAGAAAGAATATTCGGAAGGAGGAGAGGAAGAATGCTGACCATTACCAATGTAAGAAAGACCTTTAATAAAGGAACCATTAACGAGAAAAAAGCATTAAATGGAATCAACCTTCATTTAAATCCCGGTGATTTCGTAACGATAATCGGAGGAAACGGTGCCGGGAAATCGACCATGTTAAATATGATTGCCGGCGTTTATCCCATTGACAGCGGAAAGATTGTCATTGACGGCGTAAATATCTCCCGCGAGCCTGAGTATAAGCGGGCTAAATATATTGGCCGCGTATTCCAAGACCCCATGCGCGGAACGGCTGCCAATATGGAGATACAGGAAAATCTTGCTATGGCTCTGCGCCGCGGAAAGCCCAGAACCTTAAGCTGGGGAATCAAAAACAACGAAAAGGATTATTACCGCGATGCGCTGGCACAGCTGGATCTGGGCCTTCAGACCCGTATGACCAGCAAGGTGGGACTGCTTTCCGGCGGACAGCGTCAGGCCTTAACGCTTTTGATGGCAACGCTTCAGAAGCCGAAGCTTCTGCTTCTGGATGAGCATACCGCAGCTCTGGATCCCAAGACAGCCAAGAAGGTGCTTGACCTGACAGAAAAGATCGTAACGGAGCAAAACCTGACGGCCCTGATGGTAACCCATAATATGAAGGATGCCATCCATATCGGAAACCGTCTTATCATGATGCATGAAGGCCGTATCATCTATGATATTGCAGGGGAAGAGAAGAAAAATCTGCAGGTAGAGGACTTACTTAAGAAGTTCGAGACAGCCAGCGGAGAGGAATTTGCCAACGATCGTATGATGCTGGCGAAATAAGCAGGGGAAATCAAGTAAGGAAAATTAAGGAAGGAAAATAAGGACCAGTCAGAAAATGGCTGGTCTTTTCCTTTCAATGGGAAGCTTCTTTGATGTTTTTTCATAACGGTTTAGGCTGTCTTATCCCGGATGTCAGGCGGTTCGGAAAAATTTAAGAAAAATTCACAAATTAACCAGCTCAAGTTTCTTGGCATTTTCAGGCATTTGTGATAAAATGAAACCTGTTTATTTTTAAAACTTTTGTAACAATTAGAAGCGCCGGCCAGGTATCCGGGTGCTTGAAATTTGACATTTACAGGATGGGAGAATTCCAGAATGTTCGGAGAGAAAAAAGACGATTATTTAACTAGCTTAAACCGGGCCAGGAGAAGAAGAAAGAAATATAATCTTGGAACATATGCCCTGATCGCTGCAGGCGCGGCTGTGGTGATTACAGGTGCGGTTTATCTGGGTTTGCATTTAAAAAACCGGGAGGCGGCAGGCAGAGCGGCTGAGCCGTCGGTGCAGACGGAGGAAACAATGGCTGCCGGACCGGCGGAGGAGGCTGCAGAGGCAGCGGCGCAGGAAGCGGCTGAGAAGAAAGCCGTGGTGGATTCCTATGAGAATCTTGGAATCATTGAGGTGAGCGGTTACTTAAATCTGCGCGAAAGCGCCAGCACAGAGGCGGATATCATCGGAAAGCTGCAGGGAGACAGCGCCTGCGATATTCTGGATGCTTCCACAGAGGGGTGGTATCAGGTGACTTCCGGAGGACTGACCGGCTACATCAGCTCTGAATTTGTTCTGACCGGAGAGGAAGCCAGAGAAAAGGCAATGGAGCTGGTAGCGCTGCGGGCAACGATCACGGCAGATTCTTTAAATATCCGAAAGGAACCGTCCACAGAGTCAGATGTGGTGGGCCAGGCCCTGCAGAATGAACGTTATGTGGTAGAGGAGGAAACCGGAGACGGATGGCTGAAGATTCCGAGCGGCTATATTTCCGCCGATTACGCGCAGGTGTCATATGCATTAAACGAGGCACGTAAGCTGGACATGCGTTCCATGGTGCTGAATCTGTACGGAAATATCGGTATTTCCAGTGTGGACAGTTATTTGAACGTGCGGGAGGAGCCGAGCGAAGAGGGGAAAATCATCGGTAAAATGACGAGTAAATCAGCCGGTGAGATTCTGGAAACCAGTGAGGACGGCGAATGGTACCGGATTCGTTCCGGTCCGGTGACCGGTTATGTGAAGGCGGAATACATTTTGACAGGTGATGCTGCCAAGGCAGAAGCTCTGGAGGTAGCGGAGTTGATGGCCATTGTGTCCACAGATCGCTTAAATGCCAGAACCGAGCCTTCTACGGAGGCGCCGATTTGGACGCAGATTTCCAATAATGAACGGTATGCGGTAGTCAGCCAGCAGGACGGTTGGGTGGAAATCGAGCTGGACAGCTCTACGGCCTTTGTTTCCACGGATTTTGTGGATGTACGGTATGCACTTCCTGAGGCGATTAAATTCAGTCCTCTGGATGAAAACCTGTCTCTGCGCAATCGGATGGTAAATTATGCCCTTCAGTTTGTGGGCAACCGCTATGTATGGGGAGGCAATGACCCGCATACGGGAGCGGACTGTTCCGGCTTTGTAAAATATGTTTACAGCCATGTGGCGGGGATTACCTTAAATCGTGTATCCCGTGATCAGGCCAGACAGGGGCAGCGGATTAATTCGTCGCAGATGCGTCCCGGCGATCTGATTTTCTATACGAACAGCCGCGGCACTATTAACCATGTGGCCATGTATATCGGGAACGGACAGATTGTCCATGCGGCAAGCCGGAGAAGCGGAATTAAAATCTCAACCTGGAATTACAGAAATCCTTATCGAATTGTCAATATCCTGGGCGATTAAACGAGGAAGGATATATTTGGAGAATCGGGAAATTGTAAGTTTTTTATAGTCGCATATTATGACATTTTGTGATATACTTTTAACAGATATCATAATTCGTAACAGATTTGTAATATTTAAACGGCAAGACTTGCAGGAAAACAGAGGATGACAGTCTGTCAGTGCGGCAGTTCTGTGTGAAGATTTCGGGGAGATAAGAATGGCAGAAGAGAAATTTGATGAATACAAAACGAGGCTGAACCGGGCGAGAAACAAACGGAACGGAAGAGATCCCATGCGGTATTTTATGATGGCTGCGGGATGCATTATTGCGGTGCTGATCGGTGTGGTAGTCGTGAAGCTGGCAAGGGGCGGTACCTTCGCGGGGCCTGCCAGTGCAAGGATGGCAGAGGCACCGGCGGAAAGTCTTCCTGAGGAAGAGAACTTAGAGGCACAGAGTGCGGCGCAGCTGCCTGAGGAGACGGCGGATCCGACCGCAGAGCCGACTTTATCGCCGGAAGAGCTGGCACAGCTGGCGGAGGGCCAGGAGAAGGCAGCCGTGGTAGAGGCCTACCAGAATCTGGGTATGGTGCATGTGTCCGGTTATCTGAATCTGCGCGAAAGCGCCAGCAAGGATGCCAAGGTGGTAGGAAAGCTGCTGGGAGGAAGCGCCTGTGAGATCCTGGATGATTCGACAGAGGGCTGGTACCAGGTGGCTTCCGGCGGATTGACCGGCTATATCAGTTCTGAATTTGTGCTGACCGGTGAGGCAGCCAAGATGGAGGCCTACGAACAGGTCAAAAAGATGGCGGTCATCACAGCGGACAAGCTGAATGTACGAAGCGAGCCGAATCCGGATGCCCAGGTTTTAGAGCAGGTGTTAAATAATGAGCGCTACTCCATCCTGAGCGAACAGGATGGCTGGATCCAGATCAGCGCCGGCTATATTTCTTCGGAGTTCGTAGAGGTGCGTTACGCATTGAATGAGGCCAGAAAGCTGGATCTGAGAACCATGGTTCTCAATATGTACGACGAAATCGGTATCTCGAATGTAAACAACTATTTAAATATCCGCCAGGAGCCGAAAGAGGACGGAAAAATCATCGGTAAGATGACCAGTAAGTCAGCCGGTGAGATTCTGGAAAAGACCGAGGACGGCGAATGGTATAAAATCAAATCCGGTCCGGTAACCGGTTATGTGAAATCTGATTTTATTCTGACCGGAGAGGCGGCAAAACAGGAGGCCTTAGAGGTGGCCGAGCTGATGGCGATTGTATCGACAGACCGCTTAAATGCCAGAACGGAACCGAGTACAGACGCGCCAATCTGGACACAGATTTCCAACAGTGAGCGCTATGCGGTGCTGAGTCAGACGGACGGCTGGGTAGAGATTGAGTTGGACTCCACCAGCGCCTATGTGGCAACGGATTTTGTAGATGTACGGTATGCGCTGAATGAAGCGATTCAGTTTACTCCGATTGAGGATACCCCGCAGAGCAGCAGCGGAAATAAAGGAAGCAGCGCAGGTAAGGGCAATAACAGCAATAAGGGAAGCAGCCAGAATAAAGGCGGCGGTGTCGGAAATACGCCGGGCACGGCAGCCGGTTCCTCCAGAAGAACACAGATTGCCAATTATGCAACCCAGTTCCTTGGAAATCCGTATGTGTGGGGCGGTACCAGCCTGACAAACGGTGCGGACTGTTCCGGCTTTACCATGGCCGTTATGTCCCATTTTGGTGTCAGTCTGCCGCATCATTCCGGTTCTCAGGCAAGTGTTGGTAAATCTATCAACTCTTCCCAGATGCGGCCGGGCGATCTGGTATTCTATACCAACAGCGGCGGAACGATTAATCATGTGGCTCTCTATATTGGAAACGGCCAGGTATGCCATGCATCCAATCAGAGGGACGGAATCAAGATTTCCACTTGGAATTACCGTACTCCGGCTAAGATTGTGAATGTACTGGGAGACTGATGTAAATACGAGAAGAGGTTTGTTCTGCAGAGAACAGGCCTCTTCTTTTTAGAACCATACAATTTTAGAACCGGCGTATAGTTTCCATGAAAACCCGAAAAAATAGGAAGGAAAATATATCGGTTTAGGAGGTTTTTATGGACAAGAAGGAAAATACCAAAGCGGAGCTTGAAAAGGAGGATCGGATCCGGGAGACGGGACAGGTGGATCTGGGAGAGGGAAAGGGCGGAAGCCATATTCACCTGCTCTCTGTGATAGGAGAGATTGAAGGGCATGAGAATCTGTCCGGAACGACCAAAACAACGAAATATGAGCATATCCTGCCGAAACTGGCAGAGATTGAGGAAAGTGAGGAAGTAGACGGAGTCCTGGTACTCATCAATACAGTGGGCGGAGACGTCAGCTGCGGTCTGGCATTGGCGGAGATGATTGCGTCTTTGAGTAAGCCCACGGTATCGCTTGTCATCGGAGACAGCCATTCCATCGGCGTTCCCCTGGCAGTGGCGACGGATTATTCCTTTATTGTGCCGACAGGAACCATGATGGTGCATCCGGTGCGGATGACAGGGCTGGTGATCGGTGCGGTGCAGACCTATGATTATTTCGAGATGATTCAGGATCGGATTTTAAGCTTTGTATCGGGCCACTCCGGCATCAGCTATGACCGTCTGAAATGCCTGATGCTGAATACGGAAATGATGACAAAGGATTTGGGAACGGTCCTGGTGGGAGATGAGGCAGTAAAAGAAGGACTGATTAACGGAGTGGGCGGCATCCGGGAGGCCCTGGAAAAGCTGAGAGAATTGATTGGAAGGGAGAAAAATTAGTTACTGCGTTGCTTTTTTTGCCAAATTTATGTATACTATGCTAAGTAGAAAGATAGAAAATATGTTTGGAGGCTTAGATAGAGTGGCAGGCACAAGCAGGAAGAGACAGAATACAGAAGACACAGGCAGCATGCGCGATGCGAAAGGAACCGGAAGCACCAGAAGAAACACTTCCAAAGAAACGGGGAGTGCTTCCAAGGGGAAGAAACGTACCGATACCGGACGTTCCGCTTCCGGGCGGAAACGGACAGAGGAACTGCCGGAAGAGGAGCATAGTTTTATGGGAACAGAAGTGGCGATTATTGGAACTTTTGCAATATCGGTGCTTCTGTTTTTGAGCAATTTCGGTCTTTGCGGCATAGTGGGTGAACTGTGCCGGAAGGTGATGCTGGGCATTTTCGGAAGCATGGGCTATCCGGCTCCGATTCTTTTGTTTGTCGGGACATGCTTTTACTTATCGAATCGGGGAAATATCCGGGCGGTTATTAAGATGGCCGCTGTGGCTGCCGTGCTTTTGGCACTGTGCGGTCTGGCGCAGCTGATGTTCGGCGGCGGCCTGAAGGAAGAATGGAAATTAACGGAATACTTTATCCAGTCAGGAGCCAGCGGATCCGGCGGCGGTTTTATCGGCGGACTTTTGGTGGTGCTTCTGGCCGGGTCTCTGGGAACCGTGGGCGCTTATGTGGTCCTTTTTGTGGCGCTTGCCATCGGCGCGGTCTGCATTACGGAACGTTCCCTGGTGAATTTTGTAAAGCAGGGCAGCGGGAAGGCCTATGAGTATGCCAGAGAGGATATGAGCCGCAGAAGAGAGCTCCACGAGGAACGGAAGGAAGAAAAGCGCCGTCTGCGGGAGGAACAGAGAGTTCGCGGCGTGGATTTGGATTCCACAAAGCTGACCGACGGTGTCCTGATGCGGGAATTTGCAGCCGGGATTCCGGAAGGAATGGTTTTGGACCGGGATATAGATAAGGAGCTGGACCGGGATTTGGAAGAGACGGATTTTGCCGATGCGCAGGTGAGCCGGCAGAATCCGGCGGATGTATTCCGCGGAAAAATCAATGCCCCCTACCGGGAGGATTATGCCGCAGAGCGGGAGGAAGAGGCGGAGCCGGATCTCAAAACGGAGAAAACAGCCCCTCATACGGAGCGGGGAGTTTTTGACGAACCGGAGCGGACGGACAGTGACCGGCTGCTTAAAAATATTTATGTTCGCCGGGATGTGCGCACCTTTGAAGAGTTGTCCGGAACAGAGGAAACTGCTTCGGAGCGGGCCGGCTTTACCGTGATGCCTTCATCAGAAGAACAGGAAGAACAGGATCCGGGTATGCCGTGGCGCGAGGATGATGACTTTGGCGGCCATGATTTTGAGGACGGTGAGAATGCCGGTCTGCAGCCGGATTATGGAGATACTGCTTATATTGAAGAGGAATATGACGCGCAGGAAGACGGCTATTATAAGACAACCGAATCGAAAGAGGGCGGTGTTAATTATGACAGCTTCTTTGTTCCGGAGGAACCCAAGACCGTGGTGACAGCATCCGGAAAGGTGATCGAGACCGATACGGAGATGGTGAAAAAGACTCTGGAAAAGAAACGGGCGGAGAAAGCAAAGGAGCCGGAAAACGAGCTGACCGTCACACAGGAAATTGAGAAAAAGGCGGAAGCTGAAAAGATTATAAAGAAGGAATATGTATTTCCGCCGCTGGATCTGTTAAAACGCGGTGAGAGGAATTCCGCCTTTTCGGATCAGGAATACAGGGAGACTGCCATTAAGCTGCAGCAGACGCTGCAGAATTTCGGTGTGGGTGTCACCGTGACGAATATCAGCTGCGGTCCGTCTGTTACGCGCTATGAGCTCCATCCGGAGCAGGGGGTTAAGGTTAGTAAGATTGTGGCTCTGTCCGATGATATCAAACTGAGCCTGGCTGCGGCTGATATTCGAATCGAGGCTCCGATTCCGGGCAAATCAGCAGTGGGAATTGAAGTTCCGAATAAGGAAAACCATGTGGTGCTTCTGCGCGATCTGTTGGAATCGGAGGAATTTAAGCGCCATACTTCCCATGTGGCCTTTGCTGTGGGAAAGGATATCGGCGGCCAGGTGGTAGTAACGGATATAGCCAAGATGCCGCATCTTCTGATTGCAGGCGCCACCGGTTCCGGTAAATCCGTCTGCATCAATACTCTGATTATGAGTGTCATCTATAAGGCCAAGCCGGAGGATGTAAAGCTTATCATGATCGACCCGAAGGTGGTGGAGCTAAGCGTATACAACGGAATCCCGCATCTTCTGATCCCGGTTGTCACGGATCCGAAGAAGGCATCCGGTGCTTTAAACTGGGCAGTGGCTGAGATGATGGACCGCTATGCGAAATTTGCCAAATACAATGTCAGGGATCTGAAGGGCTATAACGAGAAGATCAAGAATATTGAAGACATCGAGGATGAGAACAAACCGGAGAAGCTGCCGCAGATTATCATCATTGTGGACGAGCTGGCTGACTTAATGATGGTGTCTCCGGGAGAGGTGGAGGACGCTATCTGCCGTCTGGCACAGCTGGCCCGTGCGGCAGGCATTCATCTGGTAATCGCGACTCAGAGACCGTCAGTCAATGTCATTACCGGCTTGATTAAGGCCAATGTGCCGTCCAGAATCGCATTCTCTGTTTCCTCGGGCGTGGATTCCCGAACCATTATTGATATGAACGGTGCAGAGAAGCTTTTAGGAAAAGGCGATATGCTGTTTTACCCGTCCGGCTATCAGAAGCCGCAGCGGGTGCAGGGCGCCTTTGTATCGGATCAGGAGGTTTCCCGCGTGGTAGAATTCCTGACCGAGCAGGGACTTACCGCAGAATATAATCCGGAGGTGCAGTCCAAGATCACCAGCGCCGTGTCCAGCCAGGGTGCATCCGGCGGCAGCGAGCAGGATGCCTATTTTGTCCAGGCCGGCCGTTTCATTATTGAAAAGGATAAGGCCTCCATTGGTATGCTCCAGAGAATGTTTAAGATTGGCTTTAACCGGGCGGCCCGGATCATGGATCAGCTGGCCGAGGCCGGCGTGGTGGGAGAGGAAGAAGGAACCAAACCGCGCAAGATTCTCATGACGATGGAGCAGTTTGAAAATATGCTGGAGGAGTAGAGAAAAATGAGCAGGAAGAAAACCTGCCGATTCAAAGGAATTCTGCTTTCGGTGGCAGCCGGCAGGCAGAACGCGTATGATAAAGCAGCAGCAATCTAGGAGGAAAAATGATGAAACTGAGAGATTGGCTTGAAGAACTGGAATATGAGCTTCTGCAGGGAAGCCTGGAGGAAGAGGTTGAAGAGGTTGTCTATGATTCCCGCAAAGCGGCAGCCGGTTCTGTTTTTGTCTGCATGAGAGGAGCCAATGTGGATGCCCACAAATTCATCCCGGATGTGGTAGAGAAGGGGTGTAAGATCCTGGTGACAGAGGAGGCGGTTTCGGTTCCGGCAGATGTGACCGTTTTAAAGGTGAAAAACGGCCGGAATGCTCTGGCCCTTCTGTCCGCTGCCCGTTTTGGCTATCCGGCCCGGAAGATGACCACCATCGGCGTCACCGGTACCAAGGGAAAAACGACTACGACCTATATGATTAAAGCTATACTGGAGGCTTGCGGCGAGAAGGCCGGACTGATCGGAACTAATGGAGCGATCATTGGAAACGAGCATTTTCCTACTAAGAATACGACGCCGGAATCCTATATCCTGCAGGAATATTTTGCCAAAATGGCGGAGGCGGGATGCCGCTATATGGTCATGGAGGTGTCTTCTCAGAGCTATTTGATGCACCGGGTGGATGGAATCTTCTTTGATTATTCCATTTTCTTAAATATTTCCAATGATCATATCGGGCCGAACGAGCACTCCAGCTTTGAGGAGTATTTATACTATAAAAAACAGCTGTTAAAGAACAGTCGGATCGCTCTGGTCAATCGGGACGATGAACATTTCGAGGATATGATCGAGGGGGCGGCAGCGAAGATAGAGACCTTCTCCCTGGAGCAGACTGCAGACTTTATGGCAGAGGATATCCGTTACATAAGAGAGAACGACTTTGTCGGACTGGATTTCAGGATGAAGGGAGCCTGTGAGCTGGATCTGCGGGTCAATGTGCCGGGCCGTTTTAATGTATGCAATGCCCTGGCGGCAGCCGGCGTATGCAGTCATCTGGGACTGGATCAGGAACGGGTCTGCCATGCCCTGGAGCACATGCAGGTGGACGGACGGATGGAGATTGTCCACCGATCGGCCAGATGTACTGTGATTGTGGATTACGCGCACAATGCGATCAGCATGGAAAGCCTTCTTAAGACTCTGCGGGATTATCACCCCAGACGCCTTGTCTGCGTCTTCGGCTGCGGCGGCAACCGGGCGAAAGACCGCCGCTACTCCATGGGAGAGATCGGCGGGAAGCTGGCGGATCTGTGTATTATTACGGCAGATAACTCCCGTTTTGAGAAGGTGGAGGATATTCTGGCAGACATTAAGAAGGGCCTTGCCAAGACAGACGGCGCTTATCTTGAGATTCCGGATCGGAAGGAGGCTATTGAATACAGTCTGGCCCATGCCGAGGAAGGGGATATGATTGCCATTATCGGCAAAGGTCATGAGAATTATCAGGAAATAGAGGGCGTCCGTTATCCGTTCCTGGATCGGGCGGTCGTAGAAGAAGCAGCGGCAAGACTTGGCTTATAAGGCTGCTGAGACGGGAGAGAAAAAGATGGAACAGATCAGAGTGAAAGAAATTGCAGAGGCAGTGAATGGCCGTCTGCTCTGCGGGGAAGGCGGACAGGAGCTTTGTCATATCAGCATTGATTCCAGAACCATGAAGGGAGCGGATCTTTTTGTCCCTCTCATCGGAGAAAAAAATGATGCCCACCGTTTCCTGAATCAGGCCATGGAAAACGGAGCAGCGGCTGCCTTAACATCCGAGCACGATACGGCTCCGGAGGGCTTTTGCGGTGCGCTGATCCGGGTAGAGGATACGAGAAAGGCTCTCCAGGATATCGGCCGATTCATACGCAGGCGCCTTACCCTTCCCCTGGTCGGCATCACGGGAAGTGTGGGAAAGACGACGACCAGAGAGATGGTGGCTGCGGCGCTTTCTGCCGGCTTTCGGACCTTTAAAACCCCGGCCAACCATAACAGTCAGGTGGGAGTGCCGATCACGATTTCCGAGATTCAGAGTACCGATGAGATTGGTGTGCTGGAGCTCGGCATGAGTGAGCCGGGAGAGATGGAAGTGATTGCAGAGATTGCCTGTGTGGATGCGGCTGTCATCACAAATATCGGCGTAACCCATATCGAGAATCTGGGATCCCGCGAAAATATTCTGCGGGAAAAGCTTCATATTCAGGACGGAATGAAAGAAGGCGGAGTCCTTTTCTTGAACGGAGACAATGATATGCTGCAGCAGGTGCAGGCAAAAGAGGGCTGCCGCACCGTTACCTACGGACTGGGAGAGGGACTGGATTACCGGGCAGAGGAGATGACCTGTGAAAACGGCTGTCCGTCTTTTGTGATGGTTCACGGAACGGTTCGTATCCCGGTGCATTTGAGCGTCATGGGCGAGCACAATGTGTTAAATGCCCTGGCAGCCCTGGCAGTGGCAGATCATTTCGGAGTGGATTTAAATGCCGCGGCATTATCGCTGCAGGCTTTCTGCGGCTTCCAGAACCGCCAGCAGGTTGAGACAGTAAACGGTATCACAGTGATTGATGATACGTATAACGCAAGTCCGGATTCCATGAAGGCCGGAATCCGCGTTCTGGCTTCTCTAAAAGACTGCCGCCGGCGCATTGCGGTGCTGGCTGACATGAAGGAGCTGGGAGAGCAGGCCCCGCTGTTCCACCGGGAAATCGGAGAATTTCTGAAGGAACAGCCGGTGGATGAACTGGTGACCTACGGAGAGTTGGCAGCAGAGATTGCAAAGGGAGCAGGAGAAAGCCTCCATGCCGTACATTTTGCAGACTGTGAGAGGGAAGAGATGCTTTCCTATCTGAAGGGGCTTTTGCGGGAGGGCGACGGTGTTCTGTTTAAAGGCTCTAACAGCATGAAACTGGGCGCCATAGCCGGCCATTTCAGAAAGGCGGGACAGGAGAAGGTATGACAGAAGCCTGTGCTTATGCTTATGCCGATGTGATTATCGACATATCCCATGAAAAGGTGGATCGCCCGTTCCAATATCGGATTCCGGAAGCGCTTTCCTGTCAGATTGGAATCGGAGTACGTGTTTTGATCCCCTTTGGAAAGGGAAACAGCCTCAGAAAAGGCTATGTGGTAGGCTTAAGCAATACACCGGAATTTGATATAGATAAAATGAAAGAGATAGCTGGGATGGCCGCCGGCAGCACGCCGGTACAGTCCCAGCTAATTAAGCTTGCATGGTGGATGAAAAAAACGTATGGCTCCACCATGAACCAGGCACTGAAAACCGTGCTGCCTGTCAAGCAGACCATAAAAGCCAGGGAAAAGAAGACGCTTCACTGCCGTCTGGATGCTTCTGAGCTGGAAGCGGCGATTGAAGAGGCAGAGCGCAAAAGCTATAAAGCGCGGCTCCGCCTTTTAGAGGCTTTTCGGGACAGCGGTTCGATTCCCATGGAGTTAGCGGAGGGACAGCTTCATATTACTCAGGCTACGGTAAAGCCCCTGGTGGAAAAGGGATATCTGGAAGTAATCTCGCGTTCTGTCAGCCGGAATCCTCTTAAAAATCTGGAGCAGACGGGCAGGCGGGCTGTGCTGAATCAGGAGCAGGCTGCTGCGGTCAACCGGTTTCTCACAGATTATGACAGAGGAATCCGGACCACGTACCTTTTGCATGGAATTACGGGAAGCGGAAAAACAGAAGTATATATGGAGCTGATGGATCATGTGCTTTCTCAGGGAAAGCAGGTGATCCTTCTGATTCCGGAGATTTCTCTGACCTATCAGACTGTGATGCGGTTTTACCGCCGGTTTGGAGACCGGATTGCTATTCTGAATTCCAGACTTTCGGCGGGAGAACGGTACGACCAGTGGGAGAGGGCGGAGAAGGGCGAGGTTTCGGTGATGATCGGGCCGCGTTCGGCCCTGTTTGCTCCTTTTTCCAATCTGGGCCTGATTATCATTGATGAAGAGCATGAGGGGGCCTATAAAAGCGAAACCATGCCCCGCTATCATGCCAGAGAGGCGGCCGAAAGACGGGCAGCCGACAGCGGCGCTTCTGTGGTATTGGGGTCTGCCACTCCGTCCATGGAGGCCTATACAAAGGCTCTGTCAAAAGAAGCGGTGCTTCTTACCCTAACCAAACGGGCGGTAAAGGGAAGTATCCTTCCCAGGGTGGAGATCGTGGATTTGCGAAAGGAAATGGAAGAGGGAAATAAGAGTATGTTCAGCCGCCGGCTGAGACAGCTGATGGAAGAGCGGCTGGAGAAAAACGAGCAGATTATGCTGTTTATCAACCGGCGCGGCTACTCCAATTTTGTTTCCTGCCGCTCCTGCGGGGAGGCGGTACGCTGTCCCCACTGTGATGTGTCGCTGACACTGCACGGCAAAAACCGTCTGGTCTGCCATTACTGCGGTTATACGGTTCCTTTAATGGAGCGGTGTCCCTCCTGCGGCTCTCCCTATATAGCCGGCTTCGGAGCGGGAACCCAGAAGCTGGAGGAGCTGACCCGGAGAGAGTTTCCGGAGGCCAGGATCCTTCGGATGGATGCAGACACTACGGCAAAAAAGGGCGGCCATGAAGAAATCCTTTCTGCCTTTGCGGCCCATGAGGCGGACATTCTGATTGGAACACAGATGATTGTAAAGGGGCATGATTTCAGCCGTGTCACCCTGGTGGGCATCATGGCAGCGGATTTATCCTTAAATACGCCGGATTACCGCTGTGCAGAGCGGACCTTCCAGCTTCTGACCCAGGCAGCGGGCCGGGCCGGACGGGGAGATCGTCCGGGAAATGTGATTTTTCAGACCTATCAGCCGGATCACTATGCTATCTGGACCGCAGCTACCCAGGATTATACGGAGTTTTACCGCCAGGAGCTGGCATACCGAAAGACGATGAATTATCCTCCGGTATGCCGGATGCAGGCTGTTTTGTTCTCTTCGGCCTCAGAAGAGCTTTTGGAACAGGCAGCGGGGGCCGTGACGGAGCTTTTGGAACGCGAGATTTTGACAGAGGAAAAAACGGCCCAAGTCATCGGTCCGGTGCGTGCTCCGGTCTACAAAGTTAATGATATATACAGAAAAATTTTATATATAAAGAGCGAAAAGTGTGATATACTTGATAAAATCAGGGATTTTATGGAGATCCTGACCGCCGGAAACGAGAAATTCCGGTCTGTTATGATACAATACGATATTTCATAGAGAGAGGGAAAAGAATATGGCAATCAGATCAATCAGAACCATTGGAGATGAAGTCCTGACAAAAGAATGCAAACCGGTAAAAGAGATGACCGCGCATACGGCTGAATTAATAGAGGATATGTTTGAAACCATGTACGAGGCCGGCGGTGTGGGCTTAGCTGCTCCCCAGGTAGGGATCCGCAAGCAGATCGTAGTTATCGATGTGGAGGACGGCAATCAGTACGTGCTGATTAATCCGGAGATTCTGGAGTTTGCCGGCAGTCAGACCGGACCGGAGGGATGCTTAAGCGTTCCGGGAAAGAGCGGTATCGTGTCCCGCCCCAATTATGTGAAGGTAAAGGCTCTGAATGAAAATATGGAAGAGATTATATTGGAGGGCGAGGGCTTTTTAGCCAGAGCCATCTGCCATGAGTGCGATCATTTAAAGGGACAGCTGTATGTCAATCTGGTGGAAGGTCCGCTGCAGGATACAGAGATGGAGGAAGAATAAGACACATGAAGATTGTATTTATGGGAACTCCTGATTTCGCCGTTCCGACGCTGGAAGCGCTGATTCGGGGCGGACATGAGGTGGCAGCCGTTGTGACACAGCCGGATAAACCGAAAGGAAGAGGCAAGGCTGTTCTGATGACCCCGGTGAAGGAAAAAGCACTGGAATATGGAATCCCTGTTTATCAGCCGGCCAGAGTGAAAAAGGATGAGGAATTTTTCAAATGTCTGGAAGAAATCTGTCCGGATGCCATTGTAGTGACAGCCTTTGGTCAGATTTTGCCGGAATCCATTTTAAATCTTCCGCGGTATGGCTGTATCAATGTTCATGCCTCCCTGCTTCCTAAATACCGCGGCTCGGCTCCGATTCAGTGGGCAGTCATCAACGGAGATGCAGAGACAGGCGTGACCACCATGATGATGGATGTGGGACTGGACACCGGAGATATGCTGGAAAAGACAGTGATTCCGCTGGAACCCAAGGAGACAGGCGGAAGCCTGTTTGACAAGCTCAGCCGGGCCGGAGGAGAATTGATCCTGTCTACGCTCCGGAAGGTGGAGGACGGAACGATTCTCCGGACCAAACAGCCCGAAGAGGGATCCTCCTATGCCGGTATGCTTCATAAAGAACTGGGAAAAATAGACTGGACGATGGAAGCAGCGGCGATTGAGCGTCTGATCCGCGGATTAAATCCGTGGCCCAGTGCCTATACTTCCTATGAGAATAAAACAATGAAGCTCTGGGATGCAGACGTGGTTTCCGAATCTGAGAGCTCCGGGAGCGAGGCGGCTGAGGCGGCAGAACAGGACGGAAATCTGGCGCAGCCCGGCCGGATTGTAAAGGTGAGAAAGGACTGTTTTCTGGTTCAGACCGGAAAAGGCCTTTTAAAAGTCAATGAGCTGCAGCTGGAAGGAAAAAAGCGGATGGATACGGCCGCATTTTTACGAGGGTATCCTCTGAAAGAAGGGGCAGTGCTGGGATAAGTATGAAAAACAGGTGAAAAAATTCTGAAACAATGGGCAGACCGTTAGGAAAGGAGTTTTTTTATGTATGGTTACGGATATTACGGATTATTTGATCCGACGATGATTCTGGTATTAATCGGCGTGGTGCTTTCTATGGCCGCGTCTGCGAAGGTGAACAGCACATATGCCAAATACTCCCGCGTCCGGAGCATGACAGGGATGACCGGGGCTGAGGCTGCAAAGCGCCTTCTGAATAACCAGGGAATTTATGATGTGCAGATCCGCCGTGTGGCCGGAAATTTAACGGATCACTATGATCCCAGAACCAAGACGGTGAATTTGTCAGAGGCGGTTTATGATTCTGCTTCTGTGGCCGCCATCGGCGTGGCGGCCCATGAGTGCGGCCATGCCATGCAGGATAATACAGAGTATGTTCCCTTAAAGCTTCGGGGGGCGATTGTTCCTGTGGTAAATATCGGGGCACAGCTTTCCTGGCCGATGATTCTGTTCGGAGTCATTGCGGGCGGCTTTGGTTCCCCTCTGGTAAACCTGGGAATCCTTTTATTTTCCCTGTCTGTTATTTTCCAGCTGGTGACACTTCCCGTGGAGTTTAATGCCTCGGCGCGGGCTGTGCGCCTTCTGGATTCCACCGGAATCTTAAGCGGTTCAGAGGTGGGCTATACAAGACAGGTCTTAGGGGCTGCTGCCCTTACCTATGTAGCAGCGGCTGCCGGATCGATTCTGCAGCTTCTGCGGCTTGTGATTCTGTTCGGAGGAAGACGAGATGACTAAAGGACCTCTCCTGCGCGATATTATTTTAGATATTTTAATGGAGATTCTGGAAAAGAACCAGTACAGCCATCTGGTTCTTTCCCAGGCCTTAAATAAGTATCAGTATCTGGATAAGGCGGACCGTTCATTTATAAAACGGATTGTGGACGGAACGGTGGAATACCGGCTCCAGATTGACCATATATTAGATGCATATTCCAAGGTAAAGGTAGAAAAGATGAAACCGGTCATCCGCACGATTCTGCGGATGTCAGTCTACCAGATCCTCTATCTGGATCGGGTACCGGATTCGGCTGCCTGCAACGAGGCAGTGAAGCTGGCGGAAAAGCGGGGCTTTCGCGGCCTGAAGGGCTTCGTGAACGGCCTGCTGCGCACCATTGTAAGAAATAAAGATAATCTGGACTTTTCCAATGACTCGATCCGTTACTCCATGCCCCAGTGGCTTCTGGATCAGTGGAATGTCTCCTACGGACCGGAGAAAACCGCCCGGATCTGTGAAAGCTTTCTGGCAGAGCGGCCTCTGATGGTGCGCTGCAATCAAAACCGGGCCTCGAAAGAAGAGATTCTGGCATCTTTAAAGGCGCAGGGAGTAAAGGCAGAGGAAAACGGTTTGGCCGAAGGCGTACTTTCCCTGTCCAATGTGGATTATCCGGAGGCCTTGGAGGCCTTTTTAAAAGGCTGGATTCAGATTCAGGATGTAAGTTCTTCCCTGGCAGGTGATGCGGCGGGAATCCGGGAGCAGGATGTGATTCTGGATGTCTGCGGCGCACCGGGCGGAAAAAGTATTCACGCAGCCGATCTTTTGAAGGGAACCGGCCTGGTGGTGGTGCGGGATATCAGTGAGAGTAAGGTACGCCTGATTGAGGAAAATATTCTTCGAAGCGGCTTTAGCAATCTGCGGGCGGAGGTACAGGACGCCCTTATTTTTGATCCAGAGTGGGAGGAAAAGGCAGATGTGGTAATTGCCGATCTGCCCTGCTCGGGCCTTGGAATTATCGGGCGAAAGCCTGATATCAAATATAATATGACGCCAAAGCAATTAGAGGATCTGGCTCTTTTGCAGCGGGAGATTCTAAGCGTTGTCTGGCGCTATGTAAAGCCGGGCGGGACGCTGGTTTACAGTACCTGTACCATTGATAAGAAAGAGAACGAAGAGAACAGAAGCTGGTTCTTAAGGGAATTCCCCTTTGAGCCGGTGGATATCCGATCTCGTTTCGGAACACAGCTTGGGGAAGAAAGCTTAAAGGAAGGCTATATCCAGCTGCTTCCGGGGATTCATCCCTGTGACGGTTTCTTTATCGCTGTGATGAAGCGGAAGACTGCGGCTGTGACAGGATAACATATATCCATCCGGTCATACCGCATTTTGTGCCCTTCGGGCCGGCGGGCTGCGCCCGATAAAGTATAGAAAATATAAAGGTGAACTATGGAACGGACAGATATTAAGTCATATACATTGGAAGAACTGAAAAGTGCGCTGAAAGACATGGGGGAAAAGCCCTTCCGTGCCGGGCAGATCTATCAGTGGATGCATGAGAAGCTGGCCGGTTCGTTCGGCGAGATGACGAACTTATCCAAGGAGCTTCGGGAGAAGCTTTCGAAGAATTTCCGCTATGTATCCCTGCGTCCGGTTTGCATAAAGGTTTCTCAAATCGACGGAACGCGAAAATACTTATTTGAACTGGAAGACGGAAATGTGATTGAAAGCGTTCTGATGCGCTATCAGCATGGAAATTCCGTCTGTATTTCCTCTCAGGTAGGCTGCCGGATGGGCTGCCGTTTCTGCGCTTCAACGCTGGATGGTTTGGAGAGAAATCTCCTGCCCTCGGAGATGCTGGATCAGATCTACCAGATTCAGAAGGAAACAGGGGAGCGTGTTTCCAATGTGGTAGTGATGGGGTCCGGAGAGCCTATGGATAATTATGACAACCTTCTGCGTTTTATCCGGATTCTGACCGGAGAGGGCGGTTTACATATCAGCCAGAGAAATATTACAGTCTCTACCTGCGGCATCGTGCCGCGGATCCGTCAGCTGGCAGAGGAGAACCTGACCATAACGCTGGCTCTGTCCCTGCACGCCCCCAATGATGAGGTGCGAAAAAGTCTGATGCCCATTGCCAATGCCTATGCATTGAGAGATGTACTGGATGCCTGCCATTATTATTTTGAGAAGACAGGACGGAGACTGACTTTTGAATACAGCCTGGTACAGGGAGTCAATGACAATCTGGAAGAGGCGGAGGCGCTGGCGAAGCTGATAAGGAATCAGCACGGCCATGTCAATCTGATACCGGTGAATCCGATTAAAGAGAGGGATTATGTCCAGTCCAACCGCCGTGCTGTGGAAGCTTTTAAACAGCATTTAGAGAAAAATGGAATCAATGTAACGATCCGCAGAGAAATGGGCCGTGATATTGACGGTGCCTGCGGCCAGCTCCGTAAGAGCTATATTGACAAGGAAAGGAAGCAGGAAACATGAAAGCATATGCATTGACTGACACGGGCCGTGTCCGTCAGATGAATCAGGACTTTCTGTTTGCCAGCACCGAACCGGTGGGACCTCTTCCCAACCTGTTCATTGTGGCAGACGGGATGGGCGGCCATCGGGCCGGTGATTTTGCCTCCCGCTATCTGGTAGAGCATTTGGTAGAACATATAAGCAACAGCCGGGATACCGGTGTGGTTTCGATTTTGAGAAATGGAATCGAGACAGTGAACGGGGAGCTTTATGAGCTGGCAGCGACAAGGGAAGAGCTGCTGGGCATGGGAACGACGCTGGTAGCCGCTTCTATAGAGGACGGCGTGCTGTATGCGGCCAATGTAGGTGACAGCCGGCTCTATGAAATCGAGCGATCCGGAATCCATCAGATCACCCGGGATCACTCCTTTGTGGAGGAGATGGTCTCGAAAGGGCAGATGGACCGGAACAGCAGAGAATATAATATACAGAAAAATATCATCACAAGGGCAGTGGGAATTGAGCGCAGAGTGGAGGCCGATTTTTTTGAAGTTCCGTTAAAAGGCGGAGAGTATGTGCTTCTCTGTTCGGACGGCCTCACCAATATGGTGGATGACTCTGCGATTTTCCGCCTTGTTTTACTGCCCGGACCGCTGCAGATGAAAGCCAAGGCATTGATCGCGCTGGCAAACCAGAACGGGGGAAAGGATAACATTGCGGTTGTCCTGGTAGATCCCCAGATAAGCGAGGTGAGAGGAAAATGATGCTGAAGCCGGGAACTTATTTGCAGGAACGCTATGAAATTCTCTCTTTGATTGGAACGGGCGGCATGTCTGAGGTGTATCAGGCCAGATGCCATAAGCTGAACCGCCTGGTAGCCATCAAGGTGTTAAAAGAAGAATACAGCCAGGACTCCAATTTTGTCAGTAAATTTAAAATGGAGGCCCAGGCAGCTGCTGGGTTATCCCATCCTAATATTGTCAGTGTTTATGATGTTGTGGATGAATCGGATCTGCACTTCATTGTGATGGAGCTGATTGAAGGAATTACGCTGAAAAGCTATATTCTGAAAAAGGGCCATTTGGGAGTAAAGGAAACGATAGGAATTGCCATTCAGGTGGCGCAGGGAATCGCGGCGGCCCATGATCAGCACATTGTACATCGGGATATTAAGCCCCAGAATATGATTATTTCCAGGGACGGCAAGGTAAAGGTAGCCGATTTCGGCATTGCCAGAGCGGTGTCCTCCCAGACGATTGGTTCTACGGCGGTGGGGTCTGTCCACTACATTTCCCCGGAACAGGCCAGAGGCAGCTACAGTGACGCCAGAAGCGATCTCTATTCTCTGGGTATCACCATGTATGAGATGGTGACAGGAACGCTTCCCTTTGATGGGGATAACACAGTGACCATTGCGCTGGCCCATCTGGAGGATCCGGTGATGCCTCCCAGCCATTCTAATCCGGAGGTGACGGCGAGCTTAGACCGTATTATTCTAAAATGTACGGCAAAACGGCCGGAACGCCGCTATCAGGATGCCTATGAGCTGATTGCGGATCTGCGCCATGCGCTGGTGGATCCGAATGACGATTTTCTGAAAAAGGAGCCGGAGCTGGATGAGTCCAGCCCGACCATGATTCGGAAGAAGGGGGATCCGGAGCTGATCCGCGATCCGCAGAGAAAAAATCCTGCTGTACAGGAGGAAGACTGGGATATCAAGGTGCTGGATCCTGTTCGCAGAGAGGATACGAGACGGCGGGAGGAGCCGATCCGAAAAGAAGATCCGTCCGAATGGGAGGATGAGGAATCCTTTGAAGAACCGGCCCGCAAAAAACGCGGAGGAAACGGAAAAAAGAAAAAGGAACGGCCGGATGATGTCAATCCGCAGATGGAACGCCTGCTGACAGGAATCGGAGTGGCGGCAGCGATTCTGATTGTGGCCGTGGTGATTGTGATATTTGCCAAATTGGGAGGAATCTTCAATTTGGGATCCGGAAGCATAAGGAAGAATACAGAGACGCCGGCCATTGAAGCGGAGGAAAGCCTGGCATCCACAGAATGCCGCGTTCCGGCGCTTAAGGGTCTTTCTGAGGAAGCGGCAAAGGCGGCTCTGGACGAAGTTTCTCTGAAGATTCACTACGAATATGCGGAATCCGGAGATGAGGACGAAGGAAAGGTGATTGAACAGAGTGTTGCCGAAGGAACGGTGGTATCGAAATTCAGCGAGATAACCGTAACCATCGGAGAGGGAAGCGGAAAGCTGGATTTGACGGATATGGGATTAGAGCAGCAGACCGGAGAGGCAGCCAAAGCAATTCTGGAGGCCCAGAAGCTGAAGGTAACTTTGACCGAAGAAAACAGTGATACCATAGAGAAAGGCAAGGTGCTTCGCTATGAGCCGGAAAAGGCTGCTCCGGGAGAGCTGGTAATGCTGTATGTCAGTGCCGGACCGCAGGTTCCTTCTGTTCCCATGCCGGAGATCGAAGGCATGTCAGAGGAGAATGCACGTATTGTGATGGAGGCCATCGGACTGGAGCTGGGAGAGCGGAAGGAAGAAAAAAGCGCGGAAGTCGCAAAAGGGATTATTATTAAGCAGGATATCGCAGCCAAAGAACAGACTCCTGAGGGGACTGCTGTGGGATATACCGTCAGCACCGGCAAGGGAACCAAATATGTAGCGGCGGTCAATGATGACTTCCAGCTACGGGATCTGTTCGGTCCCAGCTCCGGAGATACGCAGATTGAGGTATCCATTGTGATGAAGCAGGTGGTAAACGGAGAGGTAGTGACCAAGGTGGTTCTGGAACCGCGCCAGATGGGCGGAGATATCACCATTCCGGTTCATTATAATATTGAGGGCGCCGACGGCGTGCTGACGGGTGAACTGCAGGTACTGGATTTGACCAACGACAAGGTACTGAAGACGTACCCGCTGGAATTTTTGGAAGTGGACAGATAAGGAAGAAGGAGCATGAAGGGAAAGATAGTCAAAGGAATTGCAGGCTTTTATTACGTCCATGACGGAGTTGGCCGAATCTATGAGTGCAGGGCTAAGGGGATATTCCGGAATCGGAATATCAAGCCTCTGGTGGGAGATGATGTGGAGATTACAGTTCTGGATGAAAAAGAAGGAACGGGTAATATTGACGAGATTCTGCCCAGGAAAAACCGGCTTATCCGTCCGGCTGTATCTAACGTGGATCAGGCTGTTGTGGTATTTGCCGTCACAGAGCCGATGCCGAACTTAAACCTTCTGGATCGTTTCCTGGTTATGATGGAACGTCAGGAGCTCCCGGTTATTATCTGTTTTAATAAAACGGATTTAAGCACAGAAAAGGAGCGGGAACGGCTGGCGGCGATCTATAAGCCGGCCGGGTATCCCATTCATTTTATCAGTACCTACGAGGAGTCCGGATTGGCAGAGCTTCATGCACTGATTGCCGGCAAAACAACGGTACTGGCAGGGCCTTCCGGAGTCGGGAAGTCCTCCATCACCAATTTCCTTCAGCCGAATGCAGGGATGGAGACTGGTGTGGTCAGTGAAAAAATCAAGAGAGGAAAGCATACCACCCGCCACTCCGAGCTGTTTTTTGTGGAGGAAGGCACTTATATGATGGATACGCCGGGCTTCAGCTCCATGTATATCGAGGATCTGGAGCCGGGGGACTTAAAACAATATTTTCCTGAATTTTCTTCCTATGAGGAGGACTGCCGTTTTCTCGGCTGCGTTCATGTGGGCGAGCGGGAGTGCGGCGTCAAGGATGCTGTGGCGGCCGGCAAAATCAGCCGGGAGCGGTATGAAAATTACAGGCTTCTGTATCAGGAGCTAAAGGAGAAAAGGAGATACTGAGATTATGATTCTATTAGCACCTTCCATTTTGGGAGCTGATTTTAAATGTCTGGAAAAGCAGATTCAGGAGGTAGATAAGGCCGGGGCCGAATATATTCATCTGGATGTGATGGACGGTACCTTTGTGCCCAGTATTTCCTTTGGCATGCCGGTGATAGAGAGCCTGCGCCCCTGTACCGGCCGGATTTTTGATGTTCATATGATGGTGGAAGAGCCGGGGCGGTACGTGGAGGATATGAAACACGCCGGAGCAGACCTGATTTGTGTACATGCGGAGGCGTGCCGTCACCTGGATCGGACCATCCACCAGATTAAAGAGGCCGGACTGATGGCCGGGGTGGCTTTAAATCCGGCTACACCAGTGGAACATCTGAAATGGGTTCTGGGAGAGGTGGATATGGTGCTTCTGATGACAGTGAATCCCGGTTTCGGAGGCCAGAAATTCATTTCCTATATGCCGGAAAAAATACGGGAGCTGAAAGCACTCTGTAAAAATCTGGGAGTCTCTCCGCGCATTGAGGTGGACGGAGGCGTTACTCCGGATAATGTCCGTGTGGTCCTGGAGGCCGGAGCCGATGTGATTGTGGCCGGTTCTGCTGTCTTTAAAGGAATTCCGGGAGAGAATGTCAGGAAATTTCAAAAAATCTTCCGCGAATTCGAGACGGAAACCGGATTGGAGACGGGAGTGCAGCAGTAAAAGGGAGGCCGGAAATGAGGCGCTGTTTAATTGTTACTGGCGGAAGCATGGACATTTCTTTTGCAAAGGACTTTTTACAGAACCGACAGTATGACCGTGTGGTAGCAGTGGATGCCGGACTTGAGGCCCTGAAGCATCTCCACATCCGTCCCAATGAAGTGGTAGGAGATTTTGATACCGTGGATCCGGCGATTCTTCGGGAATATCAGGAAGAGGCCGGCATTCATTTTGAGATTCACCGTCCGGAAAAGGATGAAACCGACACGGAGCTGGCTCTTTTGACTGCGGCCAGGAGCGGCTGTGAGGCGGCGGATATTCTGGGTGCACTGGGCGGCCGGATGGATCATGCAGTCGGAAACATTCAGCTGATGTATCAGTTTTTTAAACAGGGAATGGATGTATGCATTTATGATTCCCGCAACAAAATGTATCTGCTGGGCGGCAGAAAGGTATTCAGAAGGAGCGAACTCTATGGAACCTATATCTCCTTCCTTCCGATGACCGAGACAGTGGAAGGCCTGACCTTAAAGGGATTTAAGTATCCTTTGAACCGCAAGACCATCCATCTGGGCACCAGTCTGTGTATCAGCAATGAGTTAAGCCATGAGGAAGGAATTCTGGAACTGGAGAGCGGTGTGGTGCTTTGCGTGGAAGCCCATGACTGACCTGCTTAATTTTCTTAAAACTGTATGTTTTTAGAAGTACAAACCTGTGTTATGATGGGGCATATCAAAAAAGAGCTCAAAAAAGGATCCGAAAATAAAAGGAGAGATCATCATGACACAGAAATTAAATCATGCTTACAAAGTTGCAATGATCGGGCTGTTAGCAGCTCTGTCCTATGTGGTATTTACCTTCGGACAAATTAAAATCACACTGCCGGGCGGCGATGCCACTTCGATTCATTTAGGAAATGCAGTCTGCGTTCTGGGCGCCCTTTTAGTGGGCGGTTTATACGGCGGACTGGGCGGCGCCATCGGAATGACCATCGGCGATCTGTTTGATCCGGTTTATGTGGTTTATGCACCGAAAACCTTTATCTGCAAGCTGTGCATCGGACTGATTACCGGCCTGGTGGCACATAAGATTGGAAAGATCGATCAGAGCAGAGACCAGAAGCATATTTTGAAATTCACCATTCTGGCAGCCGTTTTAGGCCTGTTATTCAATGTGATTGCCGACCCGCTGATTGGATATTACTATAAGCTCTGGATTATCGGAAAGCCGGCGGCAGAGCTTACCCTGGCATGGAATGTGGCCTCCACTTCCATTAATGCAGTGACATCCGCCATTGTGTCCGTGGCAGTTTACACGGCAGTCCGTCCTGCGCTTAAGAAAGCCGGACTTTTAGCTGCAGTCAGAGGCTGACGGCAGGGAAAAGAAGTACAATGGAATGAATCCGAAAGGATGAAAATTTTATGGATGAGAACCAGATAAAAGAACAGGAAGCTTCCGGCAGCTTCGGGGCCAGAAAAGGACCGAAAAAGCTGGCAGTTATCAACGATATGGCAGGATATGGCCGCTGTGCATTAACAGCGGCTATTCCTGTCATCAGTGCATTAAAGGTACAGTGCTGTCCTGTGGTAACCGCAGTGCTGTCCAATCATGCAGGCTACCCCTCCTGCTTTTTTGATGACTACACCGATCGCTTAGAGCCTTATATTGCGGAATGGAAAAAGCTGGGCTTTGAGATGGACGGTATCATGACCGGCTTTTTAGGCTCTGCCCGTCAGGCTGAGATCGTAACCGATTTTATCCGTCATTTCAAACAGGAGGATACCATGCTGTTAGTTGATCCGACCATGGGAGACGGGGGAAAACGCTACCGTGTCTGCGAAGAGGGAATCTGTGATGCCATGAAGGAATTAATCCAGTACGCAGACATCATTACCCCTAACCTGACCGAAGCCTGTATGCTCACAGACACCCCATATCAGGAAAAGGGATGGAGCAAACGCCGCCTTTCCGATCTGACCTTTAAGCTTTTAATGCTGGGAGCCGGAGCGGTCGTACTGACCGGCGTGGTCAAAGGGAGCCTGATTATGAATGTGGTACATGAAAGGGGCAAAGAGCCTGTCTTTCAGACCGCCCACTATGCCGAAGGACGCCATCACGGAACCGGCGATGTGTTTGCCGCCGTGCTGGGCGCCAGTGTAGTGCGCGGCGTAGAACTGGAAGAGGCCGTACGCCGGGCAGCGGCATTTACACGAAAATGTGTGGAACGTTCCCAGGCGCTTGGAATTCCGGAGCAGGATGGGCTGTGTTTAGAGGAGTGTCTGCCGTATTTGATTAAGCTGGGGGATTAGGGAAAAAACACAATTAGGGCTTTTCACACCCTCAAAACTGTAGTATAATCGACAAAAGCGAAACGCAAAACCATAAATTGCAAAGCCAAAATGCGCCTATATAATGCGCAAAACCGAAAAGCAGCAGGAGGAAACCATGTTAGATTTAAAGTTTGTCAGAGAAAATCCTGAGATCGTAAAGCAGAATATCAGGAATAAATTCCAGGACAGCAAGCTGGGTCTGGTTGATGAAGTGATTGAGCTGGATGCAAAGAACCGTGCAGCGAAAAAAGAGGCAGACGATCTGCGTGCCGGAAAAAATAAGATTGCAAAGCAGATTGGAGCTCTGATGGGACAGGGCAAGAAGGAAGAGGCCGAGGAAATGAAAAAGAAGGTAGCAGAGAATGCTGCCCGTCTGGCTGAATTAGAGGAGCAGGAGAAGGAACTGGGAGAGCGCATCTTAAAGATTATGATGACTATCCCGAACATCATCGATCCCAGTGTACCGATCGGAAAGGATGACAGCGAGAACGTTGAGGTTCAGAAATACGGCGATCCTGTGGTTCCGGATTTTGAGATTCCTTATCATACTGAGATTATGGAACGTTTCAGCGGTATTGACTTAGACAGCGCCAGAAAGGTTGCCGGAAACGGTTTCTACTATCTGATGGGAGACATTGCAAGACTTCATTCTGCCGTAATTTCTTATGCAAGAGACTTCATGATCAACCGCGGCTTTACCTACTGTGTACCGCCGTTTATGATTCGCAGCAATGTTGTAACCGGCGTTATGAGTTTTGCTGAGATGGATGCCATGATGTACAAGATTGAGGGAGAGGATCTTTACCTCATCGGTACCAGCGAGCATTCCATGATCGGTAAATTTATTGATACCCTGATTCCGGAGGCCGAGCTTCCTAAGACTCTGACCAGCTATTCTCCGTGCTTCCGCAAGGAAAAAGGAGCTCACGGTATTGAGGAGAGAGGTGTATACCGGATCCATCAGTTCGAGAAGCAGGAGATGATCGTAGTCTGCAAGCCGGAGGACAGCCCCATGTGGTTTGACAAGCTGTGGCAGAATACCGTGGATCTCTTCCGTTCCTTAGATATCCCGGTACGTACCTTAGAGTGCTGCTCCGGTGATCTGGCAGATCTGAAGGTAAAATCCGTGGACGTAGAGGCCTGGTCCCCGAGACAGAAGAAATATTTTGAGGTGGGAAGCTGCTCTAACTTAGGTGATGCGCAGGCAAGACGTTTGAAAATCCGTGTAAACGGAGAGGATGGCAAATATTTTGCCCATACTTTAAATAACACCGTAGTGGCTCCGCCGCGTATGCTGATTGCTTTCCTTGAGAACAATCTGCAGGCAGACGGTTCCGTACGGATTCCGGAGGCTCTGCGTCCTTATATGGGCGGAATGACCGAGATTCGGTAAGCGAAAAGAACAATTGAAAAGAAGCGTGTAAAAAGAAAGAGGATACTGCCTTCCAAAGCGGTATCCTCTTTCTGGCTGCGGAACACAAACCATTCGCCGCTGCTGCGATACGGAATGGCTGCGCCGGAAGATTGCCGGATGTCCGCCCTACACGGACGGTTGCATTTTCTCAAAAGAACGTGTAGAATAGAGAACAGACAAAAGGATGAAAGACAGAAATCATTACAGAAGGAAAGACAGAATTAGGAGGAAAAGGATATGAAATATATTACCATACTGGGAGATGGTATGGCAGATGAGCCGATTGAGGCCCTGGGAGGGAAAACACCGATTGAGGCGGCCGTTACCCCGACGTTAGATCGCCTGGCGCCTGTTTCAGAGCTGGGACTGGCCGCAACGATACCGGAAGGCATGAAGCCGGGCAGCGATACGGCCAATCTGGCTGTACTTGGATATGATCCCAAGATCTATTATACAGGCCGGTCTCCTCTGGAGGCATTAAGTATCGGAGTGGATATGAAATCCGATGATATTGCCATGCGCTGCAATATTGTCACTCTGTCAGAGGAGGATGTGCCCTATGAGGAGAGAACGATTCTGGATCACAGTTCCGATGAAATCTCCACAGAGGATGCAGCTGTTCTGATAGAAGCCGTGAGAGAGGCATTTGAGACAGAAGAATACCGTTTCTATGTGGGAACCAGCTACCGTCATCTTCTCATCTGGGCAAAGGGCGAGGTGAAAGAGCTGACGCCGCCCCATGATATTCTGACCCGCAGAATCGGGGATTATCTTCCGGAGGATGAAGTGCTGCGGGAGATGATGAAGAAAAGCTATGATATTTTGAACCATCATCCGCTGAATGAAAAGCGGGCAAAAGAGGGAAAAAATAAGGCCAACTCTCTCTGGTTCTGGGGTGCAGGCACCCGGCCGGCTTTATCCTCCTTCCTGGAGAAAACCGGAAAAAAAGGGACGATGATTTCAGCTGTTGACCTGTTAAAAGGAATTGCAGTGGGAGCCGGCATGCAGAATGCGGAGGTACCCGGCGCTAATGGCGGGTTACATACCAATTATGAGGGCAAGGCAGAAGCAGCGGTCAAAGCGCTTCTGGAGGATGGATCGGATTTTGTATATGTGCATGTGGAAGCGCCGGATGAGATGGGCCATCAGGGAAGCGTAGAGCGTAAGGTGCAGGCTATAGAATATCTGGATCAGCGCCTGATTCGAATCGTAACAGAGAAGCTGGATGCCGCGGGTGAGCCCTACCGGCTGCTGGTTATGCCGGATCATCCGACCCCAATCCGCTGCCGGACTCACGTGGCCGATCCGGTGCCCTATCTTCTTTATGACAGCCGGAAGCCGGAGGGAAAAGGTCTCCTTTACAGTGAAGCTAATGCAAAGGCAACCGGAATCTTCATAGAGAACGGATACCGGATTATGGATCGCTTACTGGAGCTTTAATAGGCCGGAGGATGAAATTGCCGAGGCATTTTATCTGGAGGAAGGGGCAAGCGTAAAGTCGCTTTCTTTATAAAGAAAGCGAACGATTTGAAATCTAAAACAACGGTCAAAAAGCTCTGCCGGGCATGAGAAAACGGCAGAGCTTTTTTAGAACTGTATAAATTCAGGAAGATGTTAAATCGGAAACCGGGTATTCTTCCGGTACACATGCCATGACCAGGCGGCAGCCAGAAACTCTGTAATCCAGAAGCTGTGCCAAACCCCGGCTGCGCCCAGAAAACGGCTCAAAAGAAAGGCGGTCGGAAGGATCAGCAGGATGTAGCGGAACAGGGAAATTAAAAAGGACGGACCGCCCTTTCCCAATCCTTCCAGAGCACCGGAGGAAGCCACGGAAACGGAGGAAACAGCAAAGCCCAGGCAAATAATCCGGAGAGCCCCTGTCCCTGCCTTTACGGTATCCGGATTCTCAGTGAACATGCCGATCAGCCGTCCGGGAATACACAGGCATAACACGGTTCCAATGAGCATCATGCCGGTAATAATGGCCAGAGCGTTCTGATAGATGGCATGGACCCGGCCATATTCTTCAGCCCCATAATTGTAGGCTACAATCGGACGCATCCCCTGCACCAGCCCGTTGGCTGTCTGATACAGCAGGGCCTGAAGCTTATAATAAGCGCCCAGAACCAGCACATAGGTCTGGGAAAAGGGGGCCAGAATTCCATTAAGAGAGGAAATCAGAATGGACGGAAGTGCCAGATTCAGGGTGGCGGCAGTTCCGACGGAATACATATCCCGGCAGATTTCCCGGTTAAATCTCAGATACTTTAGAGAGATCTTGGCATCAATGGGACGCAGAACATAGCAGGCAATATAAAACAGCAGGGAAACGGTCTGGCCGATACCGGTAGCCCAGGCGGCCCCTTCAATCCCCATAGCCGGAAAGGGCCCGAGTCCGAAGATGAGAATTGGGTCCAGAATAATATTTACAATACAGCCGGCCAGCATACTGCTCATGGAAATAATCATTTGTCCCACTGCCTGAAAAATTTTTTCAAATGAAATTCCCATGGTCACGATCGAGGAGAACCAGAAGATGATGGAGCTGTATTGGAGTCCGTATTGCAGTGTCTCAGCCTGATCGGTGAACAGGCTAAGAAAGCGGGAGATCAGCAGAAGGCCGAACAGGTTGATCAGGAGCCCGTGCAGAAAGCTCAAAGCAAAGCCCTGGGTAGCTGCCTGGCCTGCCTCTTTCTGCCGTCCGGCTCCCAAAAAGCGTGCGATGACAGAATTGGTACCGATGGCAAAGCCCACGCCGATGGCGTTGATTAGATTCTGCATAGGGAAAACCAGGGAGAGAGCTGTCATGGCATTTTCACTGATCCGGGCCACGAAAATGCTGTCCACGATATTATAAAGCGAGCTGGCCATCATGGATAGAATCATGGGAATTCCCATAGAAAGCAGAAGCGGAAACACAGGCCGTTCTTTCATAAAAGTCTGATTCATGATAAAAAACCTCCTTACCCGGTCGAAACGGCCGGAAAATAAAAAAACTACAGAACCCGCTGTTAAGTATCAGGAACAGCAAATTCTATAGTCTGAATAACGCTTCGACAGGCGATGAAATTGTACTGTTGGTATTAAAACATGAAATGGAGGATTTGTCAACCGCAGATTGTATACCCATCCGGGTACACCGCATTTTATGCCCTTCGGGCCGGCGGGCTTCGTCAGGCTCCGCCCGATAAGGTATAGAAAGGCGGAAGATTGTATAAAAAGACGGAAGAAAAAATAAAAAAGAAAGAGCAGTTATATTCAGTATCAGAAGTGAAAACTATAAAAATAGCTCCTGCACGAATGGGAAAAGAACGGAAAGAGAGGGATGAATGTGATTTATATAACAGGGGATACCCACGGACGCTTCGAGCGAATTGAGAGGTTCTGCCGCGGGCAGAAAACCAGCCGGGAGGATATTCTGATTATTCTGGGGGATGCCGGAATCAACTATGTCAGCCGGGAACGCGACCGTGAGAAAAAGAGGTATCTGGAAAGCCTTCCGATTACCCTTTTCTGTATCCACGGAAATCATGAACGGCGTCCCTGTACCATAGACAGTTATCAGGAAAAAATATGGCATGGTGGAACCGTATATTTCGAGGAAGAATATCCGGATCTGCTGTTTGCAAAGGACGGCGGGATATTTGAATTAAATGGAAAGAAGACCATCGTGATAGGCGGCGCCTACAGTATTGATAAGATGATTCGGATTCGCTGTCACTACGGCTGGTGGCCGGACGAACAGCCGTCGGATGAAATCAGAAAGTATGTGGAACAGCAGCTTGAAAAGGCCGGGTGGTGTGTGGACGCGGTATTGAGTCATACAGCACCTCTGAAATATGAGCCGGTTGAGTTTTTTCTGACAGGTGTGGCTCAAAGCCTGGTGGACAAATCCACGGAAACCTGGCTGGATGGGCTTGAGGACAGGCTGCAGTATGAAAAATGGTATTGCGGGCATTACCATGCAGAAAAAGAGACAGACAGAATAAAAATCATGTTTGAGAATTATGCAGTGTTCTGTGGAGAGAACCTGCAGATAAAAGCCCTGGCTGACGGATAAGAAAAGACGGCAGAGACGTATGAGTGCGAAATGCACCATACAGCGCTGCCGTTTCCTCAGGATGAATTATATCTCTGAAAGCTCCGCCCTCGGCGCCGCCATCATCGAATAATTGGTATGATAGATGACAAATCCGGGCGCCGCGCCGGCCACTTTTTTTACATGCTTTTTCTGAATGTAATCAATTTCTACCTTTTCATTGCTGCGCCCTTTGGAATAATAGGCGGCCAGAGCGGCTGCCTCCTCAAAGGTGCGGTCCGGAAGCTCCTGTCCGTCTGCCTTTACGATGACATGGGAGCCGGGAATTCCCTTGGCGTGGAACCACCAGTCATTTCCCGTAGCCAGTTTAAAGGTCAGTTCCTCGTTCTGGTAGTTATTCTTTCCCACATAGATGTGGAATCCGTCGGAAGATAGGTAATGGAAAGGCTTGCTGGTGACCTTTACCTTCCGGCCGGCCGGTCCGTGTTTTTTGATAAATCCGTATTCTGTCAGCTCCTGCTTAATCTCCGTTAAATCTTCTTCCTTCAGGGCAATATCGAGGGAGGTGCTGATGGATTCCAGATGTTCGATTTCTCGTTTCGTTTCTTCCGTAAGCTCTGTCAGCGCCTCGTAGGTCCGTTTCAGCTTATTATATTTATCGAAGAACTTCTGTGCGTTCTCTCTTGCACTAAGCTGTGTGTCCAGCGGGATCTTCACCGGTTCATTGGTGTAGTAATTGATACAGGATAATTCCTTTTCTCCGCCGGAAAGCTCGTAGCCGTAGGTATTTAAAAGCTCGCCGTATACCTTGTATTTATCCCGTTTTTCTGTATCCTTCAGCTGCTTGAGCTGCAGATCGTATTTTTTGTAATTGCGCTCCAGGGCTGTCTGTACGATTCGGCGCAGATCCGAGGATTTCTGGCGGATGCGGGTAATTACATTCCGGGATGCATAATAGGTTTCCAGCACAGAGCTGATGGAAGGCGAGATTTCCATCCTGCACGGAAGCGGAAAGGAGGTGAGGGGCAGAGCGGCAAACTCCACCGGTTCTTCCCCCCGGTAAACGATACAGGGAGTAAAGTCTCCTTCCCGTACGGTCTCCATGGAACGCGCCAGGGTATGGGCCAGATGAATCTGCTCCGGTTCGGAAAGCTCCATGGCCGGCATATCGGCATCGATGGAAGCCAGATGACAGAATTCCTCAGCCATGACCGGGCTGATGCCGGTAAATTTGGAAAAAATAGTTTTTCCGGCCGGCGCCTGGGAGGAGGCAAGCACAGAAAGGATCGCATCCTCTGAGGCGGTCAGGGGATTTAGCTTTTCCACTGTCTGGGGAAGAAAATAGTCACGGCCCGGCAGAACCTCTCGGACGGAGCTTACCTGGAAGGGAATATGCTTAATACTGTCAATGATCCGCATATCCGGCGTACAGAAAATAATATTGCTGTGCTTTCCCATCAGCTCCACAATCAGAAGCTTTCTGCACAGATCGCCCATTTCGTCCAGATGTTCGATCTCAAAATGAATGCAGCGCTCCAGCCCCGGCTGCGTAACGGACAGAATCTTTCCGTTTCCGATATGCTTGCGCAGCAGCATGCAGAAGTTGGGGGCAGTGAGGGGGCTGGGCTTATTGGTATCTGTCAAGTAGGCCAGCGGAAGGCTGGCGTTGACTGAGATTAACAGCCGGTAATTCTCCCGGAAATTCTTTATGGTAAAAAGCAGCTCATCTTTTTCTGTCTGAGCGATCTTGGAAATCCGGCCGCCGGCCAGTTTATCGTTAAATTCTTTTACAAGATTTGCAATTACAATTCCGTCAAATGCCATAGTAAAACTCCTTTATTAAAATGCCTGGGACATCATAGCATGCGTAAGGCATGCCTGGAACACATCCTGTACTATTATAATGAATAATCAGTTTAAACACAAGAAAAATCAGCAGACGATGGTGCCATCCGAAGGGAACGGCCCCTTATCCGGCCGCCGGCTGATGCGGGAATAGGGCGGATTTCAGGACGGATGTCTTTGTACCAGCTTTAAAGAATAAAAACTTTTCGCAATAAAATAGCCAGATTTTAAGCAGAATTCCTCCCGCTGCGTTATAATGAAGAAAAGAAATTTTACGCACAGGAGGATATTTTGAAAAAACGAAA
>Ga0129309_1000245_pt1 | contig 47919 bp, 48 predicted proteins | sample L1105metagenome_FD_94439 | JGI IMG/M metagenome (GOLD analysis project Ga0129309, IMG submission 94439) | Ring-tailed lemur group fecal microbial communities from Wisconsin, USA - L1105 metagenome | ecosystem: Host-associated > Mammals > Digestive system > Large intestine > Fecal | place: USA...
ATCCTCCTTTTGGTTATGTTTTCTTATCAATTACATTATACCAAATTAAGGAGGATTTTGCTTTTCTATTTTATATTTAATTCATCTTACATATTATTACATCGTTTTTCAGTGGTCTCGGTAATCCCCCTACCTTTTATTTTCAACTTCATCTACTATTCTTTCTATAAATTCATCTACACTTAATTGACCTAAATCTCCTTCGTCTCTTTTCCTTACTGAAACCGAGTTTTCTTCAACTTCTTTTTCACCTACTACTAACATATATGGTATCTTTTGAAGTTGTGCTTCTCTTATTTTGTATCCAATTTTTTCTGTTCTATCATCAACATGAACTCTTAGTCCACTCTCTTTAAATTGTTTCTCAAGTTGATATGCATAATCATTAAATTTATCGGATATTGGTAGTACTGAAACTTGAACAGGTGCTAACCAAGCAGGAAATTTTCCAGCATAATGTTCAATTAATATTCCCATGAACCTCTCAATACTTCCTAAAATAGTTCTATGGATCATAATAGGTCTCTTCTTTTCATTATCCTTATCAACATAAGTTAAATCAAATCTCTCTGGCATTTGGAAATCCAATTGAATAGTACCACATTGCCAAGTCCTACCTATAGCGTCTTCCAAATGGAAATCTATCTTAGGACCATAAAAAGCTCCATCTCCTTCATTAACTATATAGTTAATTTTCTTCTCTTCAAGAGCAGCTATTAAACTATTTGTAGCTATTTCCCATTGTTCTTCACTGCCCATTGAATTTTCAGGTCTTGTTGACAACTCTACATGATATTTAAATCCAAATATACTGTAAACATAGTCTGCCAACTCAATTACTCCTATAAGTTCATCTTTTACCTGACTTTGTAACATATATATATGAGCGTCATCTTGAGTAAAACTTCTAACTCTCATAAGTCCATGAAGAGTACCTGATAGCTCATGTCTATGAACTAAACCTAATTCGCCTAATCTAAGTGGTAAATCCCTATAACTATACATCTTTGATTTATATACAAGTATTGATCCAGGACAATTCATAGGCTTAATAGCATAATCATTTTCATCTATATTTGTAAAATACATGTTTTCTTTGTAGTGATCCCAATGTCCCGATCTACGCCATAATTCCTCATTTAAAATCATCGGAGTTTTTATTTCACCATATCCTCTTTTAGCATGTTCTGCTTTCCAAAAATCTTCTAATATATTTCTTAAAATCATTCCCTTAGGATGGAAGAATGGAAAACCTGGTCCCTCTTCATGCATACTAAACAAATCCAACTCTTTACCTAATTTTCTATGATCTCTTTTCTTTGCTTCTTCCAATCTTTCTAAATACTCATCTAAATTTTTCTTCTTGTCAAAACTAATTCCATATATTCTTTGAAGCATTTTGTTCTTTTCATCACCACGCCAATAAGCACCAGCAATACTCAATAGCTTAATAGCCTTAACCTTCTTAGTATCCATCAAATGAGGTCCAGCACAAAGATCAGTAAAATCTCCAAGTTTGTAAAAAGATATTATTTCATCTTCAGGAAGATTTTCAATAAGCTCTACTTTATATGGTTCATCTTTTTCATTAAAATACTTCAATGCTTCATCCCTAGGCATAATAGACCTTTCCATAGCATGCCCTTCTTTTGCAATTTTAGCCATTTCCTTTTCTATTCTTTCTAAATCTTCTGGAGTAAATCTATGTTCTAAATCGAAATCATAGTAAAATCCATTATCAATAGCTGGCCCAATTGCAAATTTCACATCAGGAAATAGGTTTAAAACAGCATGTGCCATTATATGTGCTGATGTATGCCAAAATATTTCTTTTCCTTCTTTGTCCTCAAATTTTACTATTTTAACTTTTGCATCTTCATCTATAGTCTCTTGCATCCCTTTTATTTTATCATTTACAACTGCTCCAAGAGCAACTCTAGCTAATCCTTCACTTATATCCTTAGCTACTTCAAATACAGTTATACCTTTTTCATATTGTTTTTCTGTACCATCAGGTAATGTGATTTTTATCATATTTTTCCCTCCTAATTTCAATTGTTTATTAAATACAAAAAACCTCTCATCCCCATGTAAATATACATAGGGACGAGAGGTAAGTCTCGTGGTCCCACCCTAATTGGCGCTTGAAATTTTAACGTAATTAACGTAAATCCTTCTTCATAATTAATATGAATGGATTTAAGCTCAGGGGTGGTCTTCGGTTAACAATACCTTAGGATAGCTTCCAGCTACAACTATCCCTCTCTTGAAGAATTATTTAACTTACTCTTCCCTTCAATGCTTTTAATATATGGTTTTGATTTCATATTATATATACTATATTCCCATTTGTCAATGATTTTAAACTAATCATTTTTAATAATTTTAATAAGTTCTTCAATAGAGTACATAACTTGTTCTCCAGAATCCATTTGTCTTAAAGCTACTTTTTCATTTTTTATCTCTTCAGAACCAATTATTATAACATATGGAATATCAAGCTTATCAGCATAATTGAATTTCTTTCCTACTTTTCCACCTTCTAAGTAGATTTGAGTATTGATATCATGACTACGTAATATATTTCCAATTTTTATTCCTTCTTCTTGGCAACCTTCCATAGGTATTATCAAGACCTTAGTTAAATTGTGCAATTTGGTGTCAATAATATTTGCTTCTCTTAACTGATAGAAAAGTCTCGTAAGACCAATAGATATGCCAACTCCAGGTAATTTTTGTTTAGTATAATATCCTGCTAAATCATCATATCTTCCACCAGAACAAATACTGCCAATGCTTGGATACTCATCTAAAAATGTTTCATATACTGTACCTGTATAGTAGTCTAATCCTCTTGCTATTGTCAAATCTACTTTAAGATTATCTTCAGGTACACCAAAATGTTTTACATACTTTACTACATTTCTCAATTCATCTAAACCTAATACAAAAGTTTCATTATCTATATCTAACTCTTCTAAACTATGTAGTATTTCTTCATTTGTACCCTCTATTTGAATAAATTCTATTATTTTATCTATAGTATTATAACCTAAACCTATTTCCTTTAGTTCTTCATTTACTCCCTTTAATCCTATCTTATCCATTTTATCAATAGCTCTTAATACTTCTACAGAGTCGTCAATATCAAGATATTGAAAGAATCCATTTAATATCTTTCTATTATTGATTTTTATGGTAAAAGAATCAAATCCTAGTTCTTTAAATGTTGAATAAATAATGCTTGGAATTTCAGCATCATTTATAATATCTAGTTTTTGATTTCCTATTATATCAATATCACATTGATAAAATTCTCTAAATCTACCCTTCTGATTTCTTTCTCCCCTATATACTTTACCAATTTGATATCTTTTAAAAGGAAAATTCAAATCAGAATAATGTTGTGATACATATCTAGCAAGAGGTACTGTCAAATCAAATCTTAAGGACAAGTCAGTATCACCCTTTGTAAATCTATAAACTTGTTTTTCCGTCTCTCCTCCACCTTTTGCAAGAAGCACTTCGGATTTCTCTATAACTGGCGTATCTATAGGTAGAAAACCAAATCTTTCATAGTTACTTTTTATAGTGTCCATCATATGATTAAATAATATTTGATCCGATGGTAACAATTCCATAAAACCTGGTAATATGGAAGGTTTAACTACTTCTTTAGCCATTATATCCCCCCTAATTATTAATTAATCTAGTATTTATGATATCATTATTTACTTGTTTTTAAAAGTAAGAAAAAACAAAAGCCAAATTTAAGCTTTTATTTTTCCTTATTTATAGGCATTTGTAAAGAGCAGAGTTTACAACCAGTACAATATGTGACTTTTTCTTCAAATACACTTTCAAGTATTTTTATTAGATCATCTTTTCTATGTTTCTCACTTCCATGAATAACTATATTTTTAGGTGCAATAGTGATTATTGAACTTATTAAAAGATCCTCTTTTGTTATCCCTTCAATAGATAATTCATTTATTACTTCATTAAAAAAATCATTTTCTATAAACTGATTGTTTTGATCATATAATTTATAGTTATTTTCTTGAATTACAATATTTACTAAATCCATTTTTGGCTCTTGTATATCAACAAAATACTTGAGTATCTTTATAAATTCTTTATATTCTTTTTCTTCATAATATTTTTCTTTACTCTTTTCTATTAATGTATCTAAAGAAGAATCCAGTGCATTCAACCTGAAATTTACAAATCCATCTATTATTATTTCATCATTTTTATTAATATACTTTTTAACTTCATTAAATATTAATTTTTTCTCATTTTCTAAACTATTATCTTTTATTATACTTTTAAAAGCTATTTTGCCTATTTCTATTTTTTCTTCTTTATATAAATCATTGTATTTAATAAATACTTTTTTATATATAATATCTTTAATATAATATTTCATAATGATTTCTGTAATAAGCAAGGATAGTATAATACATAATGAATTATCATTTTTAACAGTATTTTTATCTTCTGTAATTATTTTTATGAACAACCTATTCCCTATTTTTTCTTCTTTTATTTCAATGTCATATAAAAAATCATAATCACATATAGTATTTAAAACTTTATCTTTACCCTCTGCAACTCCAATTGATAGTAGTTCCATCTCCAATCTCCTTTCTCTCGTAACAATAGTATGTGTTTTACACTTAAGGTTATTCTCTTATATTGTTACTCCATTAACAATATAAGCAAATTATCGTGCCTAAATCAACAATTTGATTATCGTCTAAAATTATCAGGTTTTTCCTATGTTTTTTTAAAAAATTAAAAATGTTTTCTTTATCAGGATGATTTTCAAAATTACCTGAAATAGCAATACTGTCCTTAGATAAATTGCCACATGTACCACCAATAAAACCATAGTTTAAACCTTCAAGTTTTATATAACCAGGTCTAATGTGTAACACATCTATATCTAGTTTTGAAAGTTGTTTATAAATTGGATAATCTGAAGTTATAATTGCTTTTTCATCAACTACAGCCATAGAACATTTAGAATATCCTTGTTTTATATCTATTAACTCTATACCACTTTTCTTTAAATAAAAAAGCAATTTCTCATCTGTATATTTAAAATTATGCATAGCATAACTATGAACTCTTCCTACATTATATGCTATATCATCAGGGTATTTACAAGATAAATACTTTTCACCTTTTATAACACTTATACCCTGTTTTGCTAGTTTTTCTTCATAATAATCAAAAACATTTGGTGCAACAATTATTGTATTGTAATCAATTGGGTGCATTACTATATCTGGATGATATGAAATTGGTTCAAGTACATCCTCACATTTAATAGTCTTTATAATATTTATATTTAGTTTTTCCAAGTTGTCAATAATTTTTTCATTTGCCCTTCCATCAATAATTGCTAAATTAGCAAATGATTGTGGAATAAAAGGATTTTTTTTATTCATAATATCTCCTTTTTTTCTATATAAAAAAATAAACCTTCAAAATTGAAGGTTTTTATGGAGGCGGCACCCAGATTTGAACTGGGGATAAAGGTTTTGCAGACCTCTGCCTTACCACTTGGCTATGCCGCCATTTAAAACTTATTTTATAAAAAAATTTATCTTAAAGCCAACGGCTCGACTAAGCGATTCACACCAAATCAGAGATTTGGGTTCTCTGCTTATGCCTTACCACTTGGCTATGCCGACTTATGGAGCGGAAGACGGGATTCGAACCCGCGACCCTCGCCTTGGCAAGGCGATGCTCTACCACTGAGCCACTTCCGCATTTTTTTGGTGCCCAGAGGCGGAATCGAACCACCGACACGGGGATTTTCAGTCCCCTGCTCTACCTACTGAGCTATCTGGGCATTAAAACCACAATTGTTAGTATACAATATCTAATCTATATTGTCAACACCTAATTAGTGATTTTAAATCTTCCTTTGAAAATTGATGTTTTTTGTTGCAAAAATGGCACACTACCTCAGCTTTACCATCTTCTTCAATCAGTTTAGTTAATTCCTCTTTTCCTAAACTTATTAAGGCTTCTTCCATTTTATCCCTAGAGCAATCACATTTATATAGAACTTCACTTTTTTCTAAAATTTCCATTTTAAAATCGCCAAAAATTTCTTTTATTATATCTTCAGGTGTATATCCCTTATCTATCAGCGAAGAAATAGGTTCTGCATTCCTAATATTATTTTCAAGAACATCAATATCTTCCTCTAAAACATCTGGCAACAATTGGACTATATAACCTCCTGAAGCCTTTATAGATAAATCAGTATCTACTAATACCCCTAAATTTACTGCTGATGGTTGTTGTTCTGAATATAGATAATAGTTAGCTAAATCCTCTGCTACTTCTCCTGAAACTAAATTTGCTTGGCCTACATAAGGATCTTTTAAACCTAAATCCTTTATCACAACTATTCTTCCATTTTTACCTACAGCACCACCTACATCTAGTTTGTTGTCATGTTTTAAGGGGAGATCAACTAATGGATTTCCTACATAACCCTTAACTTCTCCAAGTGAATTAGATATTGCAAAGACATTACCAATAGGGCCATCACCTAATAGTTGCATAGATATAGTATCTTTTTGTCCCTTCATCATTTGTCCCATCATAGAAACAGCTGTTAAAGTTCTACCTAATGCTGCTGCAGCTACCGGTGATAAACTATGGATTTTAGTTGCTTCATTAACTGTATTTGTAGTAGTTGCAACAAATACACGCATAGTTTTCTTTTCATCTATGGCTCTTATAACATAGTCTTTCATAACTAACTCCTTTCATCTTTTCCTAAAAATATTTAAAGCCCCTATATAGGGGCTAATTTGCTACTGTTAAAAACTAGCTGCTTATATTAATATTATAGTTTTATAACGTCTGTAGCTTGAGGACCTTTTTCTCCTTGAACTATTTCAAATTCAACTTGTTGTCCTTCTTCTAAAGTTTTGAATCCTTCTCCACTTATAGCTGAATAATGTACGAATACGTCTTCGCCTTCTTCAGTTGAAATAAATCCATAACCTTTTGTAGCGTTAAACCACTTTACTGTACCTTTAACCATTTTAAAACATTCCTCCAATGCAACTAAATTATATAGATGAGTATGTATTATCACCTACTTTTAATTATACTACCATAATTATAAACCCTTGTCAAATAGTATTACCCTAAATATAATTAATATTCAGATACACAAAAAACCTTAAACCTACTTTTTAACAACAAAATTAATCCTCTCACTATTCTCTCTTGGACTATCAAATGTAAATGCTTCATAATAATTTATATAATGAAAACCAGCATTTTTTAGTAAATTTATAATCTCATCAATACTATAGGCTCTTTCTATATGTTCTTCGTCAAATCTTATATACATCTCATCATCATCTTTAATAAAGAAAGATAGTATAAAATGAGATAAATTAAGTTCTTCTTCAAAATAATTTTGCCATACATAAAATATATCTTCTCTATCTTCAACAAAAGTATTATTGCCTATTATATTGCTTAGTTTATAAAAAGAATTGATATCAAAAATAAATAATCCATCTCCATTTAAATGCTCATATACATTTTTAAAAACTTTCAAAAGAGCTTCTTCATCAAGTATATAATTTATACTATCACAAATACTTACAATACAATCAAATTTTTTATTTATATTAAAACTAGTCATATCTTGTTTGAGAATTTTAGTTTTTCTAAAATGCATCAATTTATTGTATGCAACAGAGAGCATCTCTGAAGATTTATCAAAACAAGTAACACTGTAATCATTACTACATAAATAATGAGTCAGATTACCTGTTCCACATGCCATTTCCAATATATCATTTGGTTTGAAATTTGTTTTTTTGAAAATCTCCTCAATATATAAATACCATTCTTCGTAATTAACATCATCCATTAGTTCATCATAATAATAAGAAAAATCACCATAGTAACTCATCACTTACTCCTTATTTAATTCCAATAAAATTTTTTCTAATATAATTCCTGCCTTCTCTTGTATTTTTAAATCACAACGATAATCCATAGCCGTTCTACCTTCATTTATTATAATCAATTTTTCTGCCATAGATGGTAAATAATTTACTGGAGATACTGCCAAGCTAGAACCAATGACTATAAGCAGTTGACAATCCTCCATTTCTTGTAATGCTATATTGAAATCCTCAGGTAACATATCTCCAAAAAATATTACATCTGGTCTAAGTAATCCACCACATTGATCACATTTTGGAGGAATTTCATTATTGTTCACCTTTTCAGTTAAAACATTTATATCTACTACTTTCCCGCAATTGGTACAACTTCCTTCTTTAGTATTTCCATGAACTTCTAGTAAATATTTTGTACCTGCTTTTTGATGTAAATTATCAATGTTTTGTGTTATAACTCCCTTTATATAGCCTTGTTCTTCCATTTCAGCTAAAACATAATGAGCAGTGTTTGGTTTTGCATCTGTCATCCCTAACAAAATTTTATATCCTTCAGAATAAAATTTCTTTGGATTATTGTACAATACTGTAGTAGATAAGGCTTCCATAGGATCCATGTTCTCCCACAGTCCACTGCCAGGACTTCTAAAATCAGGAATACCGCTTTCAGTTGAAATACCAGCACCTGTTAAAACCATGGTTTTTGAAGAATTCTTTATCATATCACTAGCTTGTTTAATCTCTAAAAAATCCATGTGTACACCCCCTACTAATTTAATTCTATTACATTAATTTTCTTTATTCAAGTTATCTTTACTTTTCATTTCTCTCTTTTTAACCGTTATTAGACCACCTATCCTACCGGACTCTTTAGCTGTAAGACCCGCCCATCCAACTTCATTAATTTTCTCCATAAGACCTAATTCCTCTGCGATCTCATATTTTAATTTATCTTCAATGGTTTCTATCTTCTTTTTTTTCATTAAAATCCCTCCTGAACTATATTATGCCGGAGGGTTAATTGTTTTATTCTTAAGCTAAAAAAGCCAAATAATTAAATATAACAAATGCTATAAGAACTAAAACAATTGGAATATAGTGAGTAAATTTAGATTTATATTCATCTTCTAATGATAATATTTCAATATCTTCACCCTTAGGTAGTGCTTTATATAAATTAAGTGCCACTACCCCAGAAACAAAAGCAAAAGCACCACCTATTATTAGAGATAAAATTGTAACTAATGGCCCGCTAGATAAACTAATTGCTTCTGTTTCCACTGGTATGTTTTGTATTTTATCAGCTAAAAAATAACTCATTGATAACGATATTGCATTATTTACTCCATGTGCTATCATAGAAGTAAATATAGAACCTGTTCTATAAACCATATAGCCAAAAATAACACCTAAAAATGCTGGTCCTATAAGATTTTGAATATTAAAGTGAAATATTCCAAATAGGACAGCTGATATTAGTATTGCACTTTTCTTTCCAAGTTTATTATAAGACGACATAACCATTCCTCTAAACAAAACTTCTTCACAAATACCTGGAGTAATCGATATTATTATTAAACTAAATAAAAATTCTTTAGAATTTTGTGGTATAGGTATTGGTACAGGTTTAAGCTCCATAAAATTACTTAATAAAAGCATTATTAAATAATTTAAAAAAATTGCAACTGGATAAGAAAAAATAACTATTAGTGGAATAAGCACAGCTTGCTTTAAAGATATCTTGTTAAGTTTTAATACAGTTTTTAAACTATATCCCTTTATATTTAAGTAAATAATTGTCGGAGCCAATATTAGTAGATATTGGGTAATCAATAACCCAGAGAATATTTCTCTAGATTGAACATATCCTCCTAAAAACAATAATAAAAGACCTTCAACTAAATAAAATATATTTGTTTCTAATACACTAGGATTAATTTTTTCTCTTTCCATGTAAGCCTCCTTATTCATTTTATTATATTGTATCTATATTTTATATATAATTCAAATATATTGTTATAGTAGCATACTATCTATTATAATATAATAGTATGTAAGTAAATAATTTTAATGAGAGGTGAATAATTTGAAAAAAGTAAATTTAGGAATAGTAGGAGCTACAGGAATGGTTGGCCAAACCTTTCTTAAAGTAATGGAACAAAGAAACTTTCCAATAGATAATCTTTACCTATTTGCTTCTAAAAAATCAAAAGGCCAAAAAATAATTTATAAAGAAAAAGAATATTTTGTAGAAGAGTTAAACGAAGAATCTTTCAATAAACCAATTGATGTTTTATTGTTTTCTGCAGGAGGCGAAATAAGTAAAAAATACGCTCCTATAGCTGTTGAAAAAGGAATAACTGTTGTAGATAACAGTAGTGCTTGGAGAATGAATGAAAATGTTCCTCTTGTTGTACCAGAAGTCAATCCTGAAGATATTAGTTGGCATGAGGGAATAATATCTAATCCAAATTGTTCTACAATACAATGTGTGGTTCCACTAAAGCCACTACATAGTGCTTTCAAGATCAAGAGAATAATTTTCTCAACTTATCAAGCTGTATCTGGCTCTGGCGTGGGAGGAATACTGGATTTAGAATATGGTATAAAATCATATAAACCAAAAAAATATCCTTATCCTATCGCATTTAACTGCTTACCTCATATAGATGACTTTTTAGACAATGGCTATACTAAGGAAGAAATGAAGATGATAAATGAAACACATAAGATTCTACATGATGACAAAATAAAAATAACTTCAACTACTGTCAGGGTTCCTGTTCGTTATGGTCACTGTGTATCTGCAAATATAGAATTTGAAAATTCATTTGAAATGGATGAAATATTTAATGTATTAAATAATGCTAAGGGAATTACTGTACTTGATGATGTTAATAATAACCTATATCCAATGCCAATTGATGCAGAAGGAAAAGATGAAGTATTTGTAGGAAGAATAAGAAGAGATTTTAGTGTAGAAAATGGAATTAATATTTGGATAGTAGCTGACAACATAAGAAAAGGTGCAGCAACAAACACTGTCCAAATAGCTGAATTATTAATAAATAATATTAAATAAAGGGGGTCTTTTAATGAAACTTTTTAAAGGTTCAGGTGTTGCTATAGTAACACCATTCAATGAAGAAGGTATTAACTTGGATAAACTTAGAGAACTATTAGAGTGGCATATAAAAGAAGAAACAGATGCAATAATTATATGTGGAACTACTGGTGAATCTGCAACTATGTCTGATGAGGAAAAAAAAGAAGCTATTAAATTTACAGTTGATGTAGTAAATAAGAGAATACCTGTAATAGCAGGAACTGGAAGCAATAATACTAAGCATTCTATCGAATTATCTAAATACGCAGAAAGTGTTGGAGCTGATGGTCTTTTAGTTGTAACACCATATTATAACAAAACTACACAAAAAGGACTTGTAGAACACTATACAGCAATAGCTGATAATGTAAATATTCCTATTATTATTTACAATGTTCCTGGTAGAACTGGTCTTAATATTTTACCTAAAACCATAGCTAAACTTTCTAAACATCCTAATATATGTGCAGTAAAAGAAGCTAGTGGCAATATTGCACAAGTTGCAGAAATTGCAAGACTATGTGATGACAATTTCCTTATTTATTCTGGAAATGATGATATGGTAGTGCCACTACTTTCTCTAGGTGGTGTAGGTGTTATCTCTGTAGTTGCTAACATCCTTCCAAAAGATACTCATAATATGGTAATGTCTTATTTAAATGGAGATTTAGCTACAAGTAGAAAACTACAATTAGATATGAAACCACTTATTGATGCATTGTTTATAGAAACAAATCCTATACCAATAAAAGAGGCAATGAATCTATTGGAAATGGAAGTAGGACCAGCAAGATTACCTCTTACAACTATGGAAGAAAACAATTTACAAATATTAAAAAACGAATTGAAAAGCTATGGTTTAATGTAAGGGGGTAAATAAATGATTAAGGTTTTGATCAACGGATACTGTGGAACAATGGGAAAAGTAATTGCTAATGAAATCAAAGCTGAAGATAATATGAAAGCAGTTGCAGGGGTAGATAAAAAAGCTGTAAATCTACAAGATGATATTAATGTTTATAATGACATCAAAGATTGCAAAGAGAAAATAGATTTAATAATTGACTTTTCTCATCCTAGTTCACTACCTAACTTATTAGAATATGGAATCAACAAAAATATTCCTATAGTTATGGGAACAACTGGACTTTCTGACGAGGATTTGAATAGTATTAAAAGTGCTTCAAAAAAAATACCTATTTTTTATTCCGCAAATATGTCTCTTGGAATAAACTTACTCGTATCAATGGTTAAAAAGATTTCACCTATTCTCAATGAAACATTTGATATAGAGATAATAGAAAAACACCATAACAAAAAAATAGATGCTCCTAGTGGAACTGCCTATATGATTGCTAATGCTATAAATAATCAACTAGACAATTCAAAGGAATATGTTTTTGATAGACATACAAAATCACAAGCTAGAAACAAAAATGAAATAGGGATTCACGCTATTAGAGGTGGAACCATTGTAGGAGAACATTCTGTTATATATGCAGGTACTGATGAAGTAATTGAAATAAAACATAGTGCATCCTCAAAGAAAATATTTGCTCAAGGAGCTATTAAAGCTGCTAAATTTGTATACAATAAAGAAAGTGGATTTTATAACATGGAAGATTTATTTGCAAGATAAAAAGAGAGGGAAAATAATTTTCCCTCTCTTTTAATCATCATAGGTATATATATATGGGACATTTCTACAATAGTCTCCATAGTTCAAGCCATAGCCAACTATAAATACATCTGGTATACTAAAACCCACATAATCTGGCTTCAAATCAACTTTTCTCCTACTAGCTTTATCTAGTAACACACAGGTTTTTACTGAATTTGGGTTCTTTCCTTTGAGATGTTTTATTACTTGTTCCATTGTATATCCTGAATCCATGATATCATCAACTATTAACACTTCTTTTCCCTCTACATCACTTCTTATATCTGTTACAATTTCAACTATTCCTGAAGACTGCTCCTCATTTCCATAACTTGATGTAGTCATAAAATCTATTTCTATTGGTATAGTTATCTCCCTCACTACATCCGCAGCAAATATAAAGCTGCCTCTCAATAATGATATAACCACTAATTTTTTGCCTTCATAATCTTTGGAAATTTCTTTTCCTAATTCTCTATTTCTTCTATTTATTTCTTCCGCACTAAATAGTACACGTTTTTTCCCATTGTTCATTTAACTTTTTCTCCCTTCATCGTTTTAATCTCGATCTCTTTTACTTATAAAAATCTTTTTTATTTCTCTCAATTCAAATAATATTCGATTTAATGAATATTGAATACTTATAAATATAATAAAAAATACAACTAAAACAATTGTTTTTAATTGCATGAAGTCACCCTTCCATCATATCTATACTATGTATATTTAATCCATTAGGAAAATTTGTATTAAATAAATTATAACTCAATATATATGTAATGGTCAACTGTTCAAATAAAAAAGAAAATCTTTGGTAACATCATCCCAAAGATTTTCTTTTAAAATATTATTCTTCTATATCCTCTTTTCCTTCTCTGTTATTATCATTTTTTATATATTCAAGTTTTGATATAGATACTTCATAAGCAACCCTATTTGAAACCTCTCCATCAGAATGTTTCTTCTGATATGATCTGCTTTGAACTCTTCCCCAAATCCTTACATGATCTCCAATTTTAAGTCTGTCACAAAATCTAGCATTCCTACCCCAGGCAATGCTAGGAATATAGTCTGATTTGTTATATGGTCTGTTTACAGCAATTAATAGATCTGTAATTTCTCTGCCAAATGGAGTAGTTCTATAAATTGGATCTTTGCAAATATATCCATCAATATAAATTTCATTTGGTTTCTTCAATAGTTCATTTAACCTTTCTTCATCTTCGGGTACATATATATCTCTTGCAAATACAGTTAAAACTAACCTATTAGAATCATTAATATATCTATTGTAAGACCTAAGTTGCCCTTCAATTAAAACATACTCTCCTTTCTCTAAATCTAAATTGACAATCAATCTTTCAGAAATAGTTACTGGAAGAATATCTACAGAATTACTAAGCCTTGGTACTTCCAAATCAAATGTATAAAACCCTTCTCCAAACATTTCATGGCTAAATTCTTTCTCTGTAACTATCTTCCCCACTATCGTTACAATATTTGTATCAATTACCTTTTCAAACATTCTAATCCCACTCCCCCTTTATTCTTATGTTTCCTTTATATTTATATATTTATATTTATGCTTAAGTTTTTCCCAATATGATTTATCTTTAGTGTATTCAATTATATATTAGACATTTATTTGGAAAATCCTTTAAATAATCAAAATATTCGCATTTTTAATTTAATTACCCTCTTCAATCTCTTTACTATGTTGTTTTCCAGTGTTATCAATATAAAAATTATCCTTGTATATTAGTTTAGAAACTGGTACGATTTCGTATCCTTCTTTTTGAAGTTTATCTAAAACTATTGGTAAATACTCACTTACATATTTTGCATTGTTGTGAAAAAGAACTATAGAACCATTGTTAACATTTCTTGTCACCCTATCTACTACAGCTTGAGTTCCAAGTTCCTTCCAGTCTAGCGAATCTACATCCCATTGAATTGGATAGTATCCATTTTCCATGCATACTTTTATAAGTTTATCATTATAGTCACCATATGGTGGCCTAAATAAAATTGGTCTTTCTCCTGTCAATTGTTCGATTTTATTACCAGTTGTACTTAATTCTTCAATAATCTGCTCTTCGGAAAGCTTTGACATATATGGATGATTTGTAGAATGGTTTCCAACTTCATGTCCTCTATCATGTATTTCCTTTACTAGATCTGGGTATTTGTCTACCCAAAATCCAACTAGGAAAAATGTAGCTTTAACTTCATATTTGTCTAAAATATCTAAAATATCTTTTGAGTATTCTGTACCCCAGGCTGCATCAAAACTTATAGCTATTTTTTTATCTTCTGTTGCTACAGAATAAATGGGCAATTCTCTTGTTTGTGAAAAAACTTCCAAAACGCTAATGTTATTTGTAAAACTCGTATAAATAATTGATATAAAAAGTATAACTACAACTACTAAAATCCTTATAACAATATTCCTATTTACATTTGACATATCAGCTTATCATCTCCTATTAAGAATTGTTAATACTAATTTATTCTTAAATTTTTTTTATATTACAAGTAAATAATAGAAGAATAGTGTAATTTTGAATGGATATATTACTTTCAAAAGGTTAAATTAATAATGCAACTAAAAAATTAATCTTCTAAAGGGAGGTTAACAAAATGGCTAACAATAAAATTATAGTACCTGAAGCCAGAGCTGCACTAGATGAACTAAAGCTTGAAATAGCAAATGAACTAGGGATTTCTAACTACGATAACATTGATAAAGGTAACTTGCCTTCTAGGGTTAATGGCTATGTAGGTGGCTACATGGTTAAAAAATTAGTTGAAGATGCACAAAGAGAGTTGTCTAAAAAATAAGATTTAAAAAGAGGAGGGAATTCCCCTTCTCTTTTTATTGTGTTATAATTAAGTTATATACATTATTTAAGAAGGTGGTTAATATGTTTACAGAAAACACAGAAGAATTAGCACAAAACAAATTGTTACTATTATATATTATTGATAAATCACAAACTCCTTTTTCAAACAGTCAAATAACAGAATTTGTTCTTGAAAATAACTATATGAACTACTTTCTAGTTCAACAATTTTTAAGTGAATTAGTAGAATCTAAATTTATCGAATATACAAAAAATAAAGGCAAGGAAGTATATATTCTTTCAAACAAAGGTAAAATAGTTTTAGATTTTTTCATTGATAGAATACCCAAACAATTAATAAAAGATGTTAACGATAAATTCCAAATAAAATTAGAAAAAATCAAAAGAGAAACACAAGTTATTGGAGATTATTACATGAAAGGTGAAAGCGAATACATTGTATATTTGAAATTAGTAGAAAACGATACCACATTATTCAGTTTAAACTTAAATGTAGTCTCAAGTGAACAAGCTAAAATGATCTGTGAAAATTGGAAATCTAAACCGGATAGTGTTTATCAAAATATACTTAGTACTCTTATAGACTAATATATTAGATTAAAATTAAACCATTTGGTTCAATACCAACTTTTATATTTGTTACTATTTTATCTCCTATTGTATCAAAAATAGTAACACAATCTTTTGATATATTTGATATCAACAATTTATTATTTTCAAAATAAATAATTTTATTAGGCATGCCATCTATAAATCTTTTTATAACTATATTGCCTGTATATAAATCCATTTTGAAAATATAGCCATTTTCAAAACTAGTTATATATAATAGTTCTTTACCAAATGGTTTAATCATATTGTTATAAATTCCATTCATATCTATACTTTTAATTATGGTATTGTCTGTTAAATTCATAACAGATATATTAGAGCAATTTAAAACACCATTGTTAATATTAGAAAGAATATACATTAAATCCTCTTCTACTTGAATTTTTATTGGATTTTTATTTAATTTAATTCTATTAATGCTGTCCTTTTTTAAATCTATAACATCTATACTATATCCGTTACTATTAGCTATATATATTTTTTGACTTGATTTATCTATTTCAATATCTCCAGGCTTTTCACCCAATGTTATATTTTCTATCAGTTTAAAGCTTTTCTCATCTATTATTGAAATAGAGTTAGAATCTGAACACAGGACATAAATTAATTCTTCATATACTTCTACGCATACTGGAAATTTACCTACTGGCAGTAAATCCTCAATCTTCATAGTACTAATATCTATTTTATATATAGAATTATCATAGACATTGGATAAGTATATTTTTTCTTTATTACTACTAAGACATAAAGCATATGGACCTATATGATATGTGTCTAAATATATATTTAAATTATTGTCTTCTTTTATTAAAGATTTAATTGGAATCTGTTCTGTAATATAATTATTTTTTAAATCTATTATACCAATCGAATCTTCTCCAGTATTAGCTACAATCACTTTTAGTTCCATGGTATAATCCCTCACCTCCACTATATGTTCATATAATAATCTATGCATATTTCAATATGAAGGTGATTCAAAAAAATAGATTGGAATCTTCCAATCTATGCTTTTAATATATTTTTAAATAATTTATCCTTTCCTATAGATATATTTCTTTTTTTTATTTCAATTATCATATTGTTTAATAGCATTGCTTCTCTCCAGTATTCTTCATTATCTCCATAATCGATTAGTATTTTTAAAATATCTATTTTCTTATACATCATTTCTATTAACTCTTCATCACTTGTCCTTTCATAGAAAGAAAGTTTTATCACATTCATAATAAACCTCCTAAAGAACATATATTAATATACTATTCTCTAGGAGGTTTATAAATTACTTATTTGACAAAAATATTTTACGAACATCACCAATTAAATAAATTGATCCTGAAAAAATAACTAAATCATCATCATTTGCTATTTCCAAGGTTTTTTCTATTGCTACACTTATATTTTTCTCAACTATAATGTTTTCATTATAAACTCTAATTTTATCAGCTAATTCGTTCACATCCATTTTTCTAGGACTATTAACTTCGGTAACAACTACCACATCAGCTAAACTTGAAATAGCCTCTATCATAGAGTCTACATCCTTATCTTTTAGTATGCCGATACCAAGTATAAGTCTTTTGTAATTTAATAGTTTAAGTGATTTAGCTAAGGCTTTTATACCCTGAAGATTATGTGCACCATCTATTAGAAAAATAGGTTCTCTATCTAATATCTCAAGCCTTCCTCTCCATTCTGCCTTTACAAGCCCTTCTATAATCTGTTCATTAGAAATATCTATAATACCTTTATTCCTCAATTCTAAAATAGCCACTAAAGCCAATGATGAATTGTAAACTTGATGTTCTCCTAATAAATTTATTTTTATATTTGAAAATTCAATATTACCATATTTAAAGTCATAAACTGCCCCTTTATCATTTAATTCCTTTATCTCAATATTTTGAGTAGGGCATAAAATTAAATTTGCTTTCTTTTCTATCGCTTCTTCTTCTAAAGCCATTAGAGCTTCTTTTTGTTGAGGATATAAAACTACTAAACCATTTTTCTTAATGATTCCAGCTTTTTCTTTCCCGATTCTATATAGAGTATCTCCTAATATTTCCATATGATCATAGTCAATGGTAGTAATAACTGATACAAGTGAATCATCTATAATATTTGTAGAATCAATTCGCCCTCCAAGTCCTACCTCTAAAACAGCTATATCAACTTTCGCTTCTTTAAAGTATAAAAACATAGTAGCAGTTATAAGCTCAAATACTGTAGGATGAGGATATCCATCTTTGACCATTTCTTCAGTTTTCATCTTAACTTTTTCGGTTAACTTAGCAAAATCTTCATTTGATATATCTTCCCCATTTACTTGAATTCTTTCATTGAATCTTTCTAAATAAGGAGATGTAAATACGCCAACTCTATAACCTGCTTCCCTCAACATGTGTACTATAAAAGAGGTAGTAGAACCCTTACCATTAGTACCTCCAACATGAATATATCTTAAATCCTTCTGAGGATTTCCTAATCTATTCATCAATTCTCTAATTGTTACTAAACCTAATCTAGAACCAAGACCTTCTGCACTGTGTATAAAATCTAACGCTTCATTATAGTTCATACTTACCTCCTATGTTTTTTAATTTATTGTTTTACTTTGAATTATTTAACAATTGGCTGGATAAATCCAGCCAATTCCTTGTTGACTTTATTATTTTTTTAAGTTTTCTAGTCTTTCTAATACCTTCTCCATCATTTCCTCATATTTCTTTTGTTTTTCTCTTTCAGCCTCTACAACATTATTAGGAGCTTTGTTTACGAAATTCTCATTAGAAAGTTTTCCTCTAACTCTTTTTAGCTCTCCTTCTAATTTTTCTTTTTCTTTTTCTAGTCTTTCTATTTCTTTATCAAAATCTATCAGATCACTTAATGGAATAAATATTTCACATCTATCTATTACAACGGCTACATTGTCTTCTCCTATGCCTTCTTTGTTAGCCCTTATCTCGATATCTTGTGCAGAAGCTAGATTAGTAAAGTATCTTTCACCATAAGTTAATGTTTCCTTTACCCCTTCATCTGTAGTTACAAATATCATTTTAGCTTTTCTTGAAGGTGCTACATTCATTTCTGCTCTAGCATTTCTTATTCCCTTTATAGCTTTCATTATATAAGAAATTCTCTTTTCTGATTCCCCAAAGTTGAACTTTTCATCATAAACTGGCCAAGAACTTATAATCAAAGCTTCATCATTTCCTGGTAAGTGACTCCAAATTTCTTCTGTTATATAAGGCATAAATGGGTGTAATAGTTTTAAAATATCTTTTAGTACTGATAATAGTACAATTTCAGCAGTCTTTTTACTTTCTGATCTTTCTTCATAAAGTCTTGGTTTAACCATTTCTATATACCAATCACAATATTCGTCCCAAATGAAATCATAAATCTTTTGGCCAGCTATTCCTATTTCATATTTTGTTAAATTTTCACTAACTTCACTAATTACATTATTAACCCTTGATAATATCCATTTATCTTCCTCTTCAAGCATATTTATATCTAGTTTTTCCTTTACTACCTCTTCTTCTAAGTTCATAAGTACAAATCTTGTTGCATTCCATAGTTTATTAGCAAAATTTCTATTTGCTTCTACTCTTTCCATATAGAATCTCATGTCATTTCCAGGTGTATTTCCTGTTATCAAAGTAAATCTTAATGCATCTGCACCGTATTCATCTATTACCTCTAATGGATCGATACCATTTCCTAGAGACTTACTCATTTTTCTACCTTGAGAATCCCTTACAAGACCGGTTAAAAATACATCCTTAAATGGAACTTCATCAGTCTGTTCAATAGCAGAGAAAACCATTCTTACTACCCAGAAGAAAATAATATCATATCCTGTAACTAATACATCTGTTGGATAGAAGTATTTTAATTCTTCTGTTTGCTCTGGCCAACCTAATGTTGAAAATGGCCATAATGCTGATGAAAACCAAGTATCAAGTGTATCTGAGTCCTGTCTAATATTTGTACTACTACATTTGCTGCAAGCCTTTGGTGCTTCTCTTGTAACCATTATTTCACCACAATCATCACAATAATATACAGGAAGTCTATGACCCCACCAAAGCTGTCTTGATATACACCAATCTCTGATATTTTCTAACCAATGAGTATAAATCTTTCCAAATCTATCAGGAATAAAATTAACTTCTCCATTTTTATATGCTTCAAGAGCAGGTTTTGCAAGAGGCTCCATCTTCACAAACCATTGCTTAGATATTATTGGTTCAACTACAGTTTTACATCTCTCACAATGTCCAACACTATTTTCTCTATCTTCAACCTTTATTAGATAGCCAGCCTTATCTAAATCTTCAACTATTCTTTTTCTAGCTTCATATCTATCTAAACCTTCATACTCTCCACCATTTTTATTTATTGTAGCATCGTCATTCATTATTATACATTGACCAAGACCATGTCTTTCTCCAACTTCAAAGTCATTAGGGTCATGAGACGGAGTTATCTTTACGGCACCTGTACCAAATTCCATATCTACATATTCATCCGCTATAATTGGTATTTCCCTATTAACTAATGGTAATATTGCATGTTTTTCAACAAGATGAGTATATCTTTCATCCTCAGGATGTACTGCAATAGCTAAGTCTCCTAACATTGTTTCAGGTCTTGTAGTTGCAATAGTTATAATTTCATCACTATCTTTCACAGGATACTTAATATGCCAAAATCCACCTTTAGAGTCTTCATGTTCAACTTCAGCATCAGAAATAGCAGTACAACAATTTGGACACCAGTTAATAATTCTATCTCCCCTATAGATAAGATCTTTTTCATATAATCTAATAAATACTTCTTCTACAGCATCACTTAACCCCTCATCAAGAGTAAATCTTGTCTTTGACCAATCGCAAGATACTCCTAACTTTCTCAATTGATTATTTATATTTCCACCATACTTTTTGGTCCAAGCCCATGCTTCTTCTAAGAACTTTTCCCTTCCTAATTCTTCTTTGCTTTTTCCTTCACTTTTTAATTTATCTACTACCTTCGCTTCAGTAGAAATACTAGCATGGTCTGTTCCAGGTAGCCATAGTGCTTCATAGCCTTCCATCCTCTTCCATCTTATCAAGATGTCTTGAATAGTATTATTAACAGCATGCCCCATATGGAGATTGCCTGTAACATTTGGTGGTGGCATCATTATTGTAAAAGGCTTTTTATTCTTATTTACATTTGCTTTAAAATATCCACCATCATTCCAAAATTTATAGATTCTTTCTTCAAAATCTTTTGGATCATAAGTTTTTGGTAAATTTTCAAACATTTTTATTCCTCCTCTTTTTTCTCAAACAAAAAACCCTTCATCCAATAAAAGGACGAAGGGATATTCGCGGTACCACCTTAATTCCATAGAATACTATGGCTCTTAAATATATAACGGCACAAACCGTTTAAGCTTACTATATGTTCAGCTTAAAAACTCCAGAGCTACCTTCAGTAAACATTCCCCAAAAAAGTCTTTCAGCCTATGGACCTTTCTCTCTATTTAGGATATTTACTTACTCCTCTCCTTCAAAGTTTATAACTTATATTAACTTATTATTGATATTATATATAATATACTTATTCTTTGTCAACAACTTATATTTCCTTATCCTTCATTATGCTATTGAATATAAGAAAATAATTAAAAAATGCAATTAAATGCAATATAACAGTTAAATATAAAAGCACAGTAACAAATACTTCAGGTAATTTAAATATTATTGAAATAATAGCAACATAAAAAGAAAACGCAGCATTTTTCCCGAATCTATCCGCTGGAATTACCTTTTTATTTCCTGAATAATATAATATTCCTCCTCCTATTAACAATGATAATTCTTTCAAACTCAATAATATTAATAACCATAGTGGAATAAGTTTTTGAGATGTAAAACTTATTAGAATTGAAAATGTAGTCAACTTATCCGCTATTGGATCTAGTATAGTACCCAGCTTTGTAACCATATTATACTTCCTCGCAACATAACCATCCAACATATCAGTTATACCTGAAAAAATTAAAACTATTCCAGAATATAAAAGTCTGTTTTCAAAAGAAGAATAAAATACAAACAAATATATAGGTACTAAAAAAATTCTTGTCATTGTAAGGATATTCGCTAAATTCATAATGTTCTCCTTCTCAATTATTTTTGTAACTATTTGTATACCTAAACCATATAATGAAAATAGCCTAGTCTCTATCTATATTTATTGGGAGGGATTTAATGTTAAAAAAATTAAAATTAATTTCATTACTATTAGTATTGACAATTGTATTTAGTTTTACTTTAACCGGATGCAAAAAAGATAAATTAAAAACAGTTAAATTAATAGAAGTTACTCACTCTTTATTTTATACCCCACAATATGTAGCTATAACACAAGGTTTTTTTGAAGAAGAAGGATTAAAAATTGATTTAATCAATGGTAAAGGTGCAGACAAATGTATGACAGCTCTACTTAGTGGAGAAGCTGATATAGCATTTATGGGACCAGAAGCTTCAGTATATGTATATAACAAATCTAAGGAAGATTATGCAATCAACTTTGCTCAACTTACACAAAAAGATGGTTCATTCCTTGTTGGAATAAAGCCAGATCCTGATTTCACATTTGAAAAATTAAAAGGAAAAACTGTTATCGGTGGAAGAAAAGGTGGCATGCCTGAAATGACTCTAGAATATGTACTTAAAAAGAACGATTTAGACTTAGAAAAAGATGTAACTGTAAGAACAGATATTCAATTTGACGTAATGGCAGGAGCATTTATCGGTGGAGAAGGTGATTATGTAGCACTATTTGAACCTGTTGCAGCTTCTCTTGAAAAAGAAGGTAAAGGATATGTAGTTGCTTCTATCGGAAAAGAAGGTGGATATATTCCTTATACATGCTATTGTACAACAAAGAGTAATATAGAAAAAGATGCGGACATGGTTCAAAAATTTACAAATGCTATATATAAAGGAATGCTTTGGGTTCAAAATCACAGCGTAGAAGAAATAGCAAAAGCTGTTAAACCTCAATTCCCTGACACAGATGATGAAGTACTTATTGCCCTAATCAATAGATACAAAAGTCAAGATACATGGAAACCTGATTTAATCCTTACTGAAGAAGGGCTTAATCATATGATGAATATAATGGAATTGGCAGGAGAATTAGATAAAAAAGCAGACTATGATAAAATAGTAACTACTAAATTTGCCGAAAAAGCTATGAATACAGTTAAACTAAAATAAAAAGGAGCATAAGCTCCTTTTTTTACCTTTCTGCAAATAAATTTTCTTCAGGTATATTACTAATTTCTATACCTACCATTGCTTCTCCTAAATCTCTCGATACTTCTGCTAATACTTTTGGATTGTCATAATTTTTTACAGCTTCTACAATTGCCTTTGCTCTCTTTTCTGGATTTCCTGATTTAAATATACCTGATCCTACAAAAACACCATCACAACCTAGTTGCATCATAAGAGCTGCATCTGCTGGTGTAGCTATTCCACCAGCTGCAAAATTTAACACTGGCAACTTGCCATTTTCAGCTACATATAGTACCAAATCATAAGGTGCTCCCATTTCCTTTGCAGCAGTCATAAGTTCTTCTTTAGGCATATTTTCTAATCTTCTTATTTGAGACATTACTGTTCTCATATGTCTTACTGCTTCAACTACATTTCCAGTACCCGCTTCACCTTTTGTCCTTATCATAGATGCTCCTTCTCCAATTCGTCTCAATGCTTCACCTAAATTTCTTGCTCCACAAACGAATGGTGTATTGAATTTCTTCTTATCAATATGATAATTATCATCAGCAGGTGTCAACACTTCACTTTCATCTATGTAGTGTACTCCTAGAGATTCAATAATTTGTGCTTCTACAAAATGACCAATTCTTACCTTTGCCATAACAGGAATAGACACAGCTTGTAATATTTCTTCTATCAATTTTGGATCTGACATCCTAGCTACTCCGCCATCTTTTCTAATATCTGCTGGAACTCTCTCTAACGCCATAACAGCTACAGCACCTGCACCTTCAGCAATTTTTGCCTGCTCTGCATTGACCACGTCCATTATTACTCCACCTAAAAGCTTATCATTTAACTCTTTGATCTTTTCCATATTAACTCCTCCTTTTGTATAGGTACGATTTCTATCTGTATCTATATTATCAAAAGTGTATGTTGTTTGTCAATACAATTTATGTATTCATCAAAGTGTATGGGTATATAAAAAATAAGTGCATTTCTGCACTTATCCTCTTGGTATAAAACCAACCTTTTTATATACTTTTCTCAAAGTCTTTCTTGCTACTCTTTCTGCGTTTTCTGCTCCTTCTTTATATATCGTTTCTAGATAATCTTTGTTTTTCATATAATAGTCATATTTTTCTTGAAGAGGTCTTAGCCCTTCTACTACTACTTCTGCTAAATCTCCTTTAAACTTTCCATATCCTTCACCTTCATATTTTTTCTCTAAATCTTCAACTGACTCTCCTGAAAATATAGAATATATATTCATCAAATTTTTTATTCCCGGTTGTTCATCTCTATATCTTACTTCTCCTATTGAATCTGTTACAGCTCTCTTTATCTTTCTTACAATAGCATCAGGCTTATCTAACAATAATATATACCCATTATCATCTGCATCTGATTTTGACATTTTGTTCTCTGGATTTTGAAGACTCATAATCTTTGCTCCTACAGTTTTAATTAATGGATCTGGTACCTTAAATGTATCACTATATCTATTATTAAATCTTTCTGCTAAATCTCTAGCAAGTTCAAGATGTTGCTTTTGATCTTCTCCTACAGGCACTAAATCTGTTTGATATAGAAGTATATCGGAAGCCATAAGTACTGGATAAGTAAATAACCCAGCATTTAAATTAGCCTCATTTCTCTGTGCCTTTTCTTTAAATTGAGTCATTCTATTTAACTGTCCCATATAGGATATAGTGTTTAATACCCAAGTCAACTCAACATGAGCACTTACATGAGATTGTATAAATACAGTTGCTTTTTCTGGATCTACTCCACTAGCTAAATATAATGCCAATAAATCCAATGTATTCTTTCTTAAATTTTTTGGTTCTTGTGGAACAGTAATCGCATGAAGATCCACTACACAATAAAAACAATTATATTCATCTTGTAGATCTATCCAGTTTTTTATAGCTCCAATATAATTACCTATTGTCAAAGCTCCTGATGGTTGTACTCCACTAAAAACAATCTTTCTTTCATCCATAAAAAAACCTCCTTCTAAAAATAAAACCTTTCATCTCAATAATAGAGACGAAAGGTTAGTTTCCGTGGTACCACTCCAGTTGGCTAAAAGCCCACTTAAATCTTTAACGGTGATAAGCCGTAAAATCTTACTTTTATTTCAGATTTTCTCTCCCAAGTCCATTCAATATAAAAGTATCGCCAAGTTTCCACTATCCTTAGCTCCCTATAGACCTTTCTTATATCTACTACTCTTGGTCATAGATTTAATATTACTATTGTTATACATTATACACAATTTTTTTAAAATGTAAACAGTTAATTAATTATTTAAAAAAGCGTTAGAACATATCCATGACTTAAAGGACTTTTACTTATATCATCACCAAAAGTATGTAATATATCTTCACTTTTTTCTTTTAGCTCCATGTCATTAGTATACTCATACAATCTCATCATGTTAATTGCTGCAATTGAATTTCCAGAAGGTAGTGCTCCATCGTATATATCTTTTGGTCTAATAATCAACTGTTCTCCATCATCACCATATAAGAACAATCCTCCATTACCATCATCCCAAAAGAGCCTTAACATATCCTTATTTAATTCTAACCCCTTATCTAAATATTTTTCATTTTTAGTAGATTCATATAGTTCAATTATCCCCCATATTAAGAATGCATAATCTGATAATAAAGCTAAATTATAGCTCTCACTATCTGAATAAGTAGATAAAAGTCTTCCATCTTTTCTAATTAATTTACTAATTACAAACTCATATGCCTTCTCTGCCCTACTGATATACTCTCTATTACTTAATACTCTACCACTAAAGCTAAGAGAAGCAAGCATAAGACCATTCCAAGATGTAAGTATCTTTTCGTCTCTATGTGGATGAACTCTTTTTTCCCTATGTTGAAATAATTTTTGTCTAATAGTTTCTATTCTTTCTATTGAATTTCTATCAATTGAACTTAAATCTTTTCCAATAAGATTTGGAATACTTTTTCCTTCAAAGTTACCTACGCTACTTATATCATAAAAACTAGCGAAAAAATCTCCATCTTCCTTTCCTAATAGATCAATTAACTCTTTGTAATCCCATACATAAAACTTTCCCTCTACTCCTTCTGAATCTGCATCTAGAGCTGAATAAAATCCTCCACCTTCTGAAATCATATCTCTAAATGTAAATTCATATATCTTTTCTACTACTTCTTTATATAGTGATTCTCTTGTTACTTCATAAGCCTTTGAATAAGCTATACCAAGAAGTGCATTGTCATACAACATTTTTTCAAAGTGTGGTACTAACCATTTTTCATCTACTGAATATCTACAAAATCCATATCCTATATGATCAAATACGCCTCCCTTAAACATACTGTCCAAAGTATGTTTAGCCATAAATATTGATTCATTATCGTTATTTCTATCACCATAATCTAATAATAAAAGTATATTTTGAGGCATTGGAAATTTGGGCCTTGAGCCAAATCCACCATATTTTCTATCAAAAGTCTCTTTTAAATTTTGTACAGCATTATCTATTATATTTTCTTCTACTTCACCTTTCTCATAAGAAAGAAATGAGCTTTTTACTTCTTCTACTATATGATCACTTTCTTCTATTACTTTCTCTCTTTCCTTCTCCCAAAGATTTTTCATTCTTCCTAACAGTTCTATCAATCCAGTATATCTAAATCTAGACTCCTTAGGAAAATATGTACCTACAAAAAATGGTTTAGCATAAGGAGTCGCAAATACATTAAGAGGCCACCCACCACTCCCAGTTAATGCTTGAGAAAATGTCATATATACTTCATCTATATCTGGTCTTTCTTCTCTATCAACTTTAATTGGAATAAAATATTTATTTAGAAGTTCAGCTACTTCTTCATCTTGAAAAGATTCCCTATTCATCACATGACACCAATGACAAACTGATTACTATAACCAACAACTTCAAGAATACCCAATAGATAAGAAAATGGGCTTATTCTCTTCCTTAGCTTTATTTAAAGCCTCTTCTCCCCATGGATACCAATTCACTGGATTATAGGCATGTTGTAGTAGGTATGGTGATTTTTCATGGATTAATCTATTGGGTACTCTATTTGAGTTAGTCATATTATCACCTTCTTTCTTCATTATTTCAAAGTTATTATACCCCAAATAAAAGATACTACTTAGATAAAAGTAGTATCTTTTATTACATCCTTTTTTGTAAACCTAATTAGCCAATCTTACTTTTACTGTGTTATAATTTTATTAAAGAATTGTGGTTTAGTTTTTTATGCCCCCTTCTCATTCTTAATTACTTCTGCTGGATAGTAACTTAGGTTTTTATCCCCAGATGAATATGAAGGACTATGTTATTGCTATTACTGCACTAGCTACATTACTTATACTGGTTATCTATATCTTCATAAACTATACAGTTGAATCAGTTATCAGCTTAGCTATAATAGTTTACCAAGTATATCAATCTTAACCAACCACAACTCTTTATTTATACTCTTGTTTATCATAATGATTTTGTTAGAGCATAAAAATAGACTCCCATGTGATTGGAAGTCTATTATAATTTTATTGTATATTGCTATTAATCCCCTAAGTTGTAATCAAAATCTGGGTCAAGCACTCCCTCTTCAATTGGTCCTATGATAACATCATCTTGTATTGCATCCTCTAACCCATCTCCATCTTGGTCTAATTTTGTCTTTGGAAATGTTCCAGGTACTCCCCTTTGTCTTGTGTATCCACTAGATGGTTTTGATGGTTTGTCTTGTTTTTTCGTTGATGGCTTTTGTGTCGATTCCTTTTTAGTTGATGGTTTCTCTTGTTTTTGTGTTGCTTGCGGTTTTTCTACTTTGGTAACCTCTTCTTCTGGTGTGTCATCTTCTATTGGTGGCATGTCTAGTAGTACATCTAATTGAATATTCTAAAGCATCTGATTTTCTCCTAAAAAAATCTGTTGAAATTCTTCTTAGTTCATTTTTCTTATCTATGTTTATATACTTAAATGTAGCATCAACAAAATACTCACCATCAAAAACAGTTTCTACAAATCTCTCTGAAGTATTTCCCATATTAAGCAACATATCAAATATAACTTTACACTTTAGCATATTATAATTTTTAAGCTCATCACATATTTTGTCTAAATATGAAAAAGGAGTTTCATATGACTCTGAAAAAATCATATATGAATATTCACTATGTTCAATTTTTACAACTTTATAATTTTCCATAGTTTTAACTCCTTTCATCTTAATTTAATGCTAATTTATCGATTAATTATTAATTCTTTCATATAATTATATGTTTTACAATACATGATATTCGTTAATTAACAATAAGGTATCATTAATAAGTGTCTTTGCATGTGCTAAATTTTCAATTACATCGTTTTTCAGCAGTCTCAACCTGTCCCTCTGTCCCACACCCTGCTGTAACAGCTACAATAGTTTGTCGAACCAGTTTGTGATTTCTTTTAGTCTTCTTATTCTATTTTTAGGTTTTCCACTTCTGCTTAACTCATGATTTTCTCCTTTAAATATGCACATTTTTGTTTCTACATCAAAACATTTTAGTGCAGTATAAAATTGAAATGCTTGAGATAACTCGCATCTATAGTCTTGTTCAGAATGAATAAACAATAGTGGAGTTTTGACTCTGTCTGCATATTTCATTGGAGAATGATCCCACATTACATCTACATTTGTCCATGGATCAGCTAGGTGTTGGTCTTTTTCGAAGAAATATCCAATATCAGAAGCATAGGCATCTGATATCCAGTTGGCAATGCTTCTTTGAGTTGCTGCTGCTTTGAATCTATCAGTATGACCAACTATCCAATTAGTCATAAATCCTCCATAAGAACCTCCTGTTATTCCTACTCTTTCACTGTCAATAAATGAGTAATTAGAAATAACATAATCGGTAAATTTCATAATATCTTCATAATCAATAGTTCCATGTTTTCCTCTTATATCAGCAAATGCATCTCCCTTTCCGTCACTTCCCCTTGGATTGCAATAAAATACAACATATCCTTCATTTGCCCAGTATTGCATTTCATGAACAAATATTTCTCCATAAGTAGTTTTTGGGCCTCCATGAATATCTAATATAGCAGGATATTTCTTTTTTTCATCAAAATCTACTGGTTTCATAATCCAGCCGTCAATTACTACATCAACATCTGTTTTTACAGTCATATGCTCTGGTTTTGACAACTTTCTTTCATCTAAAATCCAGCCATTGAAATCTGTCAATTGAACTTCTTTTCCATCTATCAGCTCATATACTTCCTGCAATTTCAAATCCCTAAAAGCTACATAAGCTAGTTTCCCATTAACTACTGTATAGTTACATACAGCACCATCAGCACCAACAATTCTTTCAATATTTCCTCTTTTATCCATTTTATTTATATAAGAATTATATCCTTCTGTAGATATAAAGTAGAAATTATCCCCATCTTTCTTAATTGAATAAGTAAAAGAGGAAAGTCCATAGGAACAATCCGTTCCAACAATATTTTGCATACCTACATCTAAATCTTTTGTGATACATTCACTTTCCTTTGTTGATAAATCCAAAGTATATATCCTTACATTTTCATTAACTCCATATCTTTTCATACTTCTTCCCACGTATACAATATTATCTCCATAAAAATGTACATCTGTATATTCAAAATCTCCATCAGGGCTAATTCTTTCAAATATATTAGCCTTCAAATCATAAATATATAGTTGATTAAACAGTAGCTTTTTCTTTTCATAATATTGTCCTGAAATAACTATTTTTGATTTATCATCTTTTAGTTCAAAAAAGTCAACATTAAATAGTTCTGGAGTCAACAATTCACATTTATTTGTTTCAACTGTGTATAAGTACAGCTGATTTCTACACTTATTCACATATTCACCCACACCGTTCCTCAAAAAGGGGATTTCATCAATAATAACACAATCTCCCTCATCATTAGATACTTTCCCTACTACATTTTCTGATGTAAATAGAAATTGCCCTTCTCTTACCTCCTGTAATTTATTTATTCTCATATCCACATCAAAACAATATTCTACATTTTTATCTTCAATATTTACAATTTCAACTTCACTTCCAACTAAATAAGCTATATGAATATTATCATCTAAAATTGTATATTCTTTAACTGTACCTTCCAATGTCAACTTATATTTTTCTTTAGTCTCTGTATTATATATCCAAATATTTGAATCATATCCATTGCTTTTTAAATGTACTTCATGTAAAATGAATACTATATATTTTGAATTCTTTGAATACTTTACATTTGATATGAACTTATAATTTACAAAATCATCAATTTTTAATTTTTCCATATTATTTACCTCCTAAGTTTTGTCAATTATAATTATAATATATTTCTGTATATCCTCGGATTAACCGAGGACATACAGAATAAATAAAATAAGGGGAATGCCTATGATTAATTCAATACAAATAATTGAAGTTCCTAACTATTTATATGAAATAGAAAAGAATTCTTTTGTTTTAATAAATAGCTATATATTCGAAAGAAATAATATCGATATATTAGATACCTTAGAAATATTAAACATAGAAAATATTTCCATACTCGGAATTACATCTGATGATCCCCATTTAGTTGAATATATAAGTAAAGAAATTGATTTTCCAATAACTGCTTATTCTAATGACCTAAACTATAAAGATATATTAAAAGAAATACCCACAAACTTAAATGAAGATGAAATATTACTTGAACAAATGAGTATTAATTTGAATGCTCTAAAAAATAGCCCTTATTTTTCAATAGATAATATTTTAAATTTGTTGATTTCTTATGTAAATAATCCTGTTATTCTCATTTCTAAAGACTTTGAAATGATAAGCTATTTAAAACCTCAATGGGATTCTAAAAAAAGAATAATACCTACAGATAAAATAAATAACTTATTAACTAGTAATATGAACAATAAATATAGTTTTTCAAATCAAACAATATTACATGATGAGGAATATTATACACTCTATCCCTTAAAGATTCCTCAAAAAACCTTAGGCTATTTATGTTTCATCTATAATGAAAAAAATAGAGATGATAATTTCAATAATAAAATATCAAATATAATAATTCCTCATATAATAATTAACATGCTTACTTATCACAAAGGTCAAGTAATGTATGAAAAATCTAAAGAACAATTCATACGTAGCCTTTTATATGGTCTACATCCAGATAATAAATTTATCAAAGTAGAATCAGAAAAATATCAATTTAAGTATAATCAAAAATTTTACATTTGGATTCTTCAAATAAAAACGCTGAACAATGATAATGATGACTATTCAATACAAAATACTGTTTCAAATAAAATAATAAATAAGGTTCTAAATATTGCTCAAAGTAGATATCCTGATGACTACAATATAATAGATAGCAATGGATTGATATTTATTCACGAAAAAGATGATACGCCAGACCATATATTAAATAAAAAATCCTCTGATTTAGTCAAACATTTAGAGATATACTTGCCAGAATACAAATTTGCTATGGGAATTAGTAGAGCTTATGATTCTATAGAAAAACTTAATTATGCCTATGAGGATGCTGTCTTTAGCTTAAAAATAGGATCTAATATATTTAAAGACACTAATAACATTTATCCTTACAATGACTTAATACTATATCACCTATTGTATTCTCTAAAAGATAACCAAATAGTAGAAAGGATATATAATATTACAGCTAGAAAAATAATAGATTACGACATAAACAATAACACAAAATTATTTGAAACATTAGAAGTACTAATTCAAAACAACTTTAATATGACAGAAGCATCAGATGCCCTATTTGTCCACAGAAACACCTTATACAATAGACTTGAAAAAATTGAAGAAGCAACAGGCTATGACTTAAACAATTCTCAATCTAGGCTTCTACTCCATTTAGGAATGAAAATTCATGATATATATAATCTATCAAAATAATTCCTTTATAACCCTTGCTACTATAGTTCTTGATAGAATGACAGGCTTGTCACTTCTTTCTTGAACTATTTTTTTCATTTTTACAGAATAGCCCATGCAATCAAGTACTATAAAAGAGACATCTTCATCCTTAAATTTTTCAGAAACTTTCACCAATTTTAGGGTGTCTTCATCATAGGGAGAAGCACTTTTAGCTAGTACATCTACTCCAGTTTCACCCCAAAACTCTGTTGAACTACATATTTGGTCTTCATTGGGAACTATCAGTCCTATTTTTCTATAATTAGTCAATGACTTCACTACAGAATGAACAATATCAAAAGGTTTTATTAATATCCCATTGAATTTAAAATCCGGGAATTTTCCTGTGCAAAGTAACAATATCTTGTGTATGTTTTCACTCTCCATTAACGAAATATATTCCTGTACTAGAGGATATACCTTATCTTCTGCCATTTTTACTTCTTTTCCAGTTCTCAATCTGCTTACTAGCACAGTATCATTTTCTTCAGGATATAAAGCATTAATAGCTTCCTCTTCCTCAAACTTATCTAATATACCATGCTCTATTATTTGAATTTCATTTCCTAGTACATCCTTCATATCTGGTATAACATCCACTCTAGGTGATTGCCCTATAGTTAATACTCCTATCTTATTCATACACTATCTCTCCATTCACTATAGTCATCAATACTTTGGTCTTTAACTTCAAAGGATCTCCATTAAACACTACAATATCTCCATCTTTTCCTACACTAATAGAACCAACTTTATCACTAATTCCCAAGACTTTAGCAGGATTAATAGTTATAGATTTCAATCCTTCCTCATAATCTAATCCACTTCTTACTGAAATAGCTGCATTTAATGTTAAAAGTTCAATAGGTACATCTGGGTGGCTAGTTGTCATACAAGTAGTGATTCCTTTTCTTGACAACAACCCTTGAGAACTGTAATTTCTATTTATTAATTCTCTATTTGAATAATCCGTAAGTAATGGCCCTAAAAATACAGGTACATTTCTATTTGCTATCTCATCAATTACTAAATGGCCTTCAGTACAAGATTGAAGTATTAAATTTAGCCCAAATTCATCTTTTAAACATAGTGACGTCAATATGTCTTGAGCCTTATCTACTGAAACAATAATAGGGGTGTTATTTAAAATTATATTTTTCAAAGCTTCATATTTATCATTATAATCACTAAAAGATATTTCTTTTTTCATATATTCAGTAGTTTCTTTAAAAAGTTTTCTTATTAAATATGATATACCCATTCTAGACCTAGGCATACTCACCTTACTACTATATATATTTTTTACCTTTTCTCCTAAGTTTACTTTAAGAGCAGTAGTCTTTTTATAACACATTTCCTCTATGTTTTTCCCATGGGTTTTAAACATAGAACACTGCCCTGCCACTACTCCTTTAGGACCTGGACATATTAAAGTAGACGTAACGCCAGCCTTTATAGCTTCCTTGAAGCTAATATCTAATATATTGACTCCATCACATACATTTAATTGAGGTGATATAGTGTCACTTTCTTCATTTAAATCATTCCCACAAAATCCAACTCCACTTTCCACAAGTCCTAAGCTACTGTGACCATCTATAAGTCCTGGCATTACAATGCTACTTTTTAAATCTATTTCCTTTTCACAAGAAACAGAAATATTACTATCTATCATTTTTATCTTTCCATCATCAATTAAAATATCACCATATATGATTTTTTCCTTATCCATAGTGAATATTTTCCCATTTTTAAGAAGAAGCATTTTTTTGCCTCCTATTCTTTTAAATTGTTATATACTATTTGACCATTTATCATAGTCAAAAGTACATTTGTATCTACTTCAAGAGGGTCTCCATCATATACTACCAAATCTGCATCCTTTCCAACTTCTATACTTCCCACCCTATCATCTATACCTAGTGCTTTAGCTGGATTTATAGTTATTGTCTTTATAGCTTCAAAATAAGGTAGTCCATATTTCACCAACAATCCTACATATATAGGTAGAAACTCACAATTTGAAAAAGGATGGTCTGAAGTAACAGATACACTAAGTCCATTTTTTATTAGTTCTATAGGATTTTTATATGTTGCATTTTTTACTTCATCCTTTGATCTAAAGGAAAATAATGGTCCTACTAATATCGGAAATCCTGCCTTTTTTAATTCGTCTACTATTAAATATCCCTCTGTACAGTGATCAATTGTGGCCTTTAGATTGTATTTCTTTGCAATATTAATAGCTGTAACAATATCATCCGCCCTATGAACATGGATTTTTAGAGGCATTTCTCCTTTAAACACAGGTATTATTGATTCTAAATCCATATCATACTTACCATCTGAACTCTCTAAATACAATTTAGCTTTATTTAGCTCATCCCTCAAAAGAGCTGCTGTAGACATTCTGCTACTTGGTGATTTCCCTAAAGCTGAATATACATTTTTGGGGTTTTCTCCCAAAGCAACCTTCAAAGCTGCAGGAGATTTTATCAATTTTTCTTCCACAGTTTTTCCATAGGATTTAACAATAGCAGCCTGTCCACCTATGACATTTCCACTACCTGGTGCTATCATCATAGTAGTTATTCCTCTCTTTAAAGCAGATTCAAAAGCACTATTACAAGGATTCAACCCATCAATAGCCCTTAGGCCAGGGGTCAAAGGTTGTACACATTCATTTGCATCATTTCCATCATAATTTAAATTCCACATTCCTATATGAGAATGTCCATCTATAAATCCAGGAAATACATTGTTATTATTCACATTTATAATCTCAATATGCTCATCTAACATATCCACATTATTGTCAATACACTTTATTTTTGACCCATCAATCAATATATTTCCATTAACAAATTTACTTTCCTCAATGTTTGCAATAGAGCAGTTTTTTAAAAGAATCATTTCAGTAACTCCTTCCTTATTTTGTTATTATAATAAGTCTAATACTGCTCCTACATATACCTTTGATGCACTTATTAAATCAGCTACATCTACATTTTCATTATATGAATGGATTCCTTCAGTATTAGCAGGGCCATATTGAATAGTGTCTATACCTGCTTTTCTAAAATACAATGCATCACTTGAAGCCCATTGATAAGTAGCAGTAACATTTTTGCCTATTGCGTTTTGTGCATTATCCTTTACAGATTGAACTAAGTCACTTTTTACAGATACTTTATTTGCTTCTGAACGACCGATTACATCATAAGTTACATCTTCTACATTTAAGTTATTTAATATTTTTTCCATTTCATCAATTACCATTACAGTTGTAACTCCTAGAGGAATTCTAATATCTAATTGAGCCTCTGCATAATCAGCAACCATATTACGTTTTGTGCCACCAGTTATTTTCCCCACATTTACAGTGACATGGTCTATGATATTTCCTACATTTTTAACACCTATACATTTTTCAGCTACTTCTTTTGATTCATCTATTACCTTTTGAATTTCATCATCATAACTTCCCTTTAATTCTGTAAGCTTATTAAACTCATTTAAAATTCCCATCAATTTAACTATGGCATTGTCCCCAACATAAGGCCACAAACTACCATGAGCAGAAACCCCTTCACAACACAAATTGGCTTTTACTTGTCCTCTTTGTCCCACTTCTATATTGTCAATATCAGTAGGTTCGGCGATTATGCAATAATCTCCACTACAATAACCATTTTCTACAAGCCAACTAGTTCCAAATTCTCCACCTGTTTCTTCATCAGGTACTACTGTCAACACTATTTCACCATCTATATTTATATTTTCATCCTTTAATAGTCCCATGGCAAACAATGCACTGGCAAGGCCACCTTTCATGTCTGAAGTTCCTCTACCTAGTACTTTCCCATCTACTACTTCTCCTGAAAAAGGGTCAAAATCCCATTTTGACAAATCTCCTACTGGAACTACATCACTATGACCATTTATGATTAAAGTCTTTCCACCTTTATTTCCCATTTTAGCTATAATATTTGGTCTATCTTCTCTAGGTCTAACAATTTCATAAGATATACCTTTATCATCTAAATAACTACATATAAAAGAAGTGATTTCTTCCATATTTCCTGGAGGATTTTCTGAATTTATAGATATTAGCTTTGAACACAAACTAATCAATTCATCTTTCTTATCATCGATTTTTTCCCATAGTACACTCTTAATGCTTTCCAAAATAACCCCTCCTTCTAATATAAATAACATGCTACACTATGATTTGAATCTATAGATTTTAATATTGGACTTTTTTCTTCACATATTGCCTTTTTATATGGACATCTATTGTGAAATTCACATCCTGAAGGTAAATCCAATGGACTTGGAATTTCTCCTTTTAACTCTATTCTATCCTTCTTAATCTTTGGATCATGAGTAGGTATAGCTGAAAACAATGCCTTAGTATATGGATGAAGTGGGTTTTTGTATATCTCTTCCACATCACCAATTTCAACTATTTTACCTAAATACATAATTGCAATATTGTCACTTAAATACTTTACTACACTTAAATCATGAGATATAAACAAATAAGTCAATCCTAATTTTCTTTGAAGTTCTTTTAATAAATTTAAAACTTGAGCTTGTATAGAAACATCTAATGCTGAAGTAGGCTCATCACATATTAACAATTCAGGATCTAATGTCAAAGCCCTAGCAATATTAATTCTCTGTCTTTGTCCTCCACTAAATTCATGAGGATATCTATTCATATAATAATAGCTAAGACCAACTGTTTCTAATATTTCCTTTGCCTTTTCTTGTCTCTCCTTATCAGTACCAATGTTGAAAATATCCATAGGCTCTCTAACTTGATATCCAATAGTCTTTTTAGGGTCTAGAGATGAATAGGGATCTTGAAAAATCATCTGTATTTCTTCTCTAAGTGGCTTCATCTCTTTATTACTTAATTTACTAATATCTCTTCCTTTGAAATTTACCGTTCCAGATGTTATATTATTCAGTCCCATAATAGTCTTTCCAACGGTGGACTTTCCACATCCTGATTCTCCAATTAATCCTAATGTTTCTCCTTTATTTATAGAAAAAGAAACATCATTTACAGCCTTTAAATACCTGACTTTCCCAAACAATTTACTGCTTTTAACTAGAAAGTGCTTCATTAAATTTTCAACTTGAAGAACAGTTTCTCCCATTATTCACCCCTCCTTTTTTCTAATGTTTTGTCAAATGTTTGAAAATGACAAGCTACAAAATGGTCTGGCTCAATTTCTAATAGTTCAGGTTGTTTTTTCCTACATATATCTTGGGCATAAGGGCATCTCCCTGCAAAATTACATCCATCTCCTGTAGCTCTTAAATCAGGAGGATTTCCTTTTATAGTATTTAATACTTTGTCTTTTCCATCTTCCAAATTAGGAACAGAATCCAAAAGTCCCCAAATATAAGGATGCTTTGCCCTATCATAAAGAGTAATAGTATCTGCATATTCTACAGTTCTTCCTGCATACATAACCATTACATAGTCAGTAATCTCCCATATAACTCCTAAATCATGAGTGATTATCAATATTGAAGTATCTAATTTATTTTGCAAATCCTTCATAAGCTCTAATATTTGTGCCTGTATTGTTACATCTAAAGCTGTAGTAGGCTCATCTGCTATTAATAACTTTGGATTACAAACTATACCCATAGCAATTACAGCTCTTTGCCTCATTCCACCTGAAAACTCATGGGGATAACTTTTATATCTTGATTTTGCATCTGGTATTCCTACAGTTTCTAATGCTTTAATAGCTAAATTTTTTGCCTCTTCCTTAGATATCTTTTGATGAGCCAGTATAGCCTCACTTATTTGAGCTCCTACTGTAAATACTGGATTTAAAGCTGTCATAGGATCTTGAAATATCATAGCTATATCTTTTCCCCTAATATCTAGTAGCTCATCCTTTTTACATTTCAATAAATCTTTCCCTTCAAATATTATTTCACCACCACAAATTTCTCCTGGTGGAGAAGGTATCAGTCCCATAATAGAAGAAGCAGTAACGCTTTTACCTGAACCTGATTCTCCTACTATACCTAATGTTTTACCTTTATCTATACTAAAACTTACACCATCTACTGCCTTTACTACACCTGAAGCAGTATTAAAGTGGGTTTTTAAATTTTTCACTTCTATCTGTTTTCTACTCATCATTTCACCACCTATCATTGTTTAATTTTATTGCTTTTGTTTAGGATCTAGCGCATCTCTTACTCCATCACCAAATAAGTTGAAACCTAAAACTGTCATCAATATTGCCAATCCTGAAAATGAAGCTATATGTGGTGCTGTAATAAGATAGTCTTTTCCTGATTTCAATATATTTCCCCAAGATGGAGTAGGTGGTTGAATTCCAAGACCTAAAAAGCTAAGAGCAGCTTCACTAATAATTGCTCCGGCAATATTTAAAGTTGCATAAACAATAATTGAAGACAGAATATTAGGTAAAATATGATTAAAAACAATCTTAAATTTAGAAGCCCCTAATGCAACTAAAGCTTGACAATAATCCTGTTCCTTAACAACTAGAACTTGTCCCCTTACAATACGTGCATAGCTAGGTATATTAGCAATTCCTATAGCAAATACAACATTTTGAAGTCCACTTCCTAATACTGTCATCATAACTATAGCTAATAATATAAATGGAAAGGCAAACATTCCATCCATAAGTCTCATAATAATATTGTCTGTAATTCCACCTTTGTAACCAGATATCAATCCTAAAATAATCCCTATTATAGCTCCTAAGCTAGTTGCAAGAACTCCAACTATTATTGAAATCCTTGACCCATATACAATACGGCTATAAAGGTCTCTTCCATACTCATCAGTTCCAAGTATATGACCATCTTCACCAGGTTTTTTAAATGCTTCAACTGTATTTACTTTATTAGGGTCATGGGTACTAAGAAGTGGGGAAAATAACGCACATATTATTGTTATCAATATTATTATCAACCCAATAACTGCTGTTTTATTTCTCAATAGCTTTCTTATAAAGCTATTGGCTTTTTGCTCTTTTTTCATCAATTCCAAATTTAGTTGTACATTTTCTTCCATTTCCTATTTCCTCCCTTCGCTAGTGCCTTCAAAACCTGCTCTGACTTTAGGATTTAACAGTGCATAACTAAGGTCAACTGCTAGATTAATAATTACATATACAAAGGCTACAAATATAACTCCACCTTGAACTAGAGAATAATCTCTTTTTTCAATTGCATCTACTATAAGCTTTCCCATTCCAGGCCAACTGAATATTGTCTCTGTAAGAATAGCTCCCGAAAGTAGTGAAGAAAACTGAATACCTACAATAGTGATAATTGGTGGTAGTGCATTTTTAAAAGCATGTTTCCATACAACAACCTTTTGTTTCAAACCCTTTGCATTAGCTGTTTTTATATAATCTTCTTTTATAATGTCTAACATACTAGAACGAGTAAATCTTGCAAAAACACCTGCAGAAATTACTGCCAATGAAATAGAAGGCAATATCAAATGCTTAATTATATCAACAAAACCTTCTGAACCCATACCTACTGAAGGGAGCCATCCAAGGTTTACACTAAATATCAATACAAGCATTAACGCTAGCCAAAATACTGGCATTGATATACCTATTAGAGCTAAAATCATAGTTATATAGTCAAATTTTGAATACTGTTTCGTGGCTGAAATAACACCAATTGGAATACCTACCAGCAAGCTAATTATCATACTAGAAATAGATAATACAAATGTAGCTGGAAATCTTTCTGCAATAATATCAGAAACAGGTTCATTATAATAATAAGAATCACCAAGATCTCCTTTTAAAAGTCCCTTTAAGTAATCTCCCAATTGAGACCATATACTCTCGTTTAACCCTAACTTTTCTCTTAAATTTTCCACATCCTCTACACTAGCTTGAGGCCCTAACATTACTGCTGCAGGATCTCCTGGTATTACCCTTGTTATAATAAATACAATTAGTACAACTATAAACAATGTTGGAATCAACTGTACTAATCTCTTCAATGTATATTTAAACAAAAAACTCACCTCTCTTTAATAAGGCTAGAGATTTAAAAATCTAATTAGGATTTTTAAATCTCTTACCTAGTTTATCTATATACTATTTGTCTTTCCAAACATTAAACTGAGGATGAACTACAAATATTTCTCCATCTGCAAAACTTGTGTATTCATGAACATTTTTATTTAAACCACAAATTTGTTTTTCATTTGAATAATTAAGTTTTGCATAATCTTCAGTTATAAGTTTTAGTGCTTGTTTATATAGTTCAGCTCTTTCATTTTGATCTGCTGTTTGAGAAACTGCTTTATTTAAAAGATCATCAACTTCTGCATTTTCAAATCCTTGTCCATTTCCTAAAGAACCAATTTGTTCGCTGTGGAACATTTGATACAAGAAGAAATCTGGATCTGGATACCAAGCCCAGCTCATAGCATACAAATCTGCATTTCCTTTTGAAACTATTTCACTAAATGTACCCCATTCTGCTGTATTTATCTTTACATCAATATTTAGGTTTTCCTTCAAATAACTTTGGATAATAGTAGCCATTTTAACCCTTACTGGTGCATCTGTTATATAAAGATTTAATTCAAAACCATTTTCATATCCAGCTTCTTTTAACAACTTTTTAGCATTTTCAGGATCATATTTTGGTACCATATCTTCTAATGATTCATCATATCCCCATGATCCTGGTGGCAATGCTAAATATGCCTTTTGAGCTTCATCCCATGGATACAATCCTTTAATTAAGTCATCAACATTTATTGCAGAAAGAATAGCTTCCCTTACCTTTTTGTCTTTTGTTGGGCCTTCTTTCAAATTCATTGCTAAATATGATACTTGCATACCTGGTTTTTCTGTTACAACTAGCTTTTCATCTTGTTTAACTGATTGTATACTTTCACCTTTCAAATCAGTTGCTACATCTATTTCACCAGTTCTAAGTGCATTTGCCCTCATATTTGTATCTGCTATAAACTTAAATGTAACTCCATCTAAATGAGGTCTTTCTCCCCAATATTTTTCATGTCTCTCTAGTATTACACAATCATCCTTCTTAAGTTCCTTAAATTTAAAAGGACCAGTTCCAACTAAATGCATTCCGAAAGCATCTCCCCAGCCTTCAACTTCCTCTTTAGGAACAATAGAGTTTCCTGAGTCTGTCAAAACTGTCAAGAATGCTGCATTTGCAGATTTTAAATATGCTACAATTTCTGTATCAGAAACAACTTCTACATGGTCTAGCATTCTAAGTCTACCCATTACAGATTCCTTTGCTGATCTTTCTAAGCTATACTTCACATCTTCAGCAGTCATCTTTCTACCATCTTGATATTTTCCTTCTTGGAAATATACATCATCTCTTAATTTAAATGTGTACTGAGTCAAATCATCAGATATTGACCATTCTGTTGCCAATCCAGGAATAATTTCCTTCAAATCCTTGTCATAATATACTAAAGTGTTGCAAACTGAAGCAATTACATTTCCTTCATATAATCCTGTATATTTTACAGGGTCCATATTTTTAGGAGTAGCAGAAAGAGCAATAGTCAATACTCCTCCATCTTTACTATCAGCTGTTTGTTCACCTGTTTCTTTAGCCTTATCATCACCTGAACCTTTATCGCATCCAGTTAGCGCAACTGATAAGACCATTACCATTGCAAGAAGTAATACTAAAACTTTCTTTTTCATTATTTTCCCTCCTTAATTTTTTAAATATAGTAACCTTAAAGATTTCCTAAGTTTTGGAATCTTCTGTTATCTCCATATAATTTAATAATTCTTTCAAATTCTTCTTCATCATAAAAACTACATTTACCTTCACCAAAGTCCTTTGCAACTTCTATTGCAAACCTTCCTGTAACTTCAATATCATAAGGACTAGTAGCTCCTGTTGCACAACCTGCTACAGATGTTTCTGTAGTTATAGCAACTCCCACAACTGGAGAACTAGTAGAATTAGCTGGTTGAAGAATACTATTTAAATGATACAAGCCATTTCCATAAGGAGTAATATCCTGAATAGAAATTGGAAATACATTTGCAGCTTTCCCTGTAGTTCTCTTGACTACATTTAAAATGTCATTGCTTACTTTTAAAATATAGCCTTCCTTAACTGTTGGAGAAATGGCAAATCCCTTGTAATTTAATATTTCATTTCCCTTTGTAGTATCAATAGAAATTATTGCATCCATTTCTTCAACAACTTCAACCTTGTTCATAGTAGCCATATCTACAGGAGAATCCATAAATGGAACTGGTTCATGTTCTTGAGTTGGAGCATCAGGACAAATATGAGTAGTCACTATAATATCTCCATTTAGAAAATCTCCGTTTCTCTGCATATCTATCAGTTTTAAAGCTACAGATAATGCAGTCAAAGCTCCGTCACCATCAGAAACTAATCCAACAACTTCTGGTCTTGCCCCTAATCCACCAAGTCTACCTATAATCCCTAATGTAGGAACATTCCCACCAGAAAGCTTTCCATTTTTACCTTTAATCACAATCTTTATAAAATCAGTACTTCCCTTATCACCTTCTACTTTATTTACTTCTACACTTTCGCAACCTCTTGATTTAAATAAATTTGCAACTTCTTCTCCATTTGCATCAGCCTTGTCCAGTAAATCAAATACTTCTAAAACTTGTTTTAAAATCATTTGTACTTCCCCCTTACGTTAACTGTTAATTATTTCTTTATGAAGGTTAGTATTTCATTTCCTTCTTATTTTCTATTATTCAATATTTTACGACAATTCTCACTATGCATGTGCATAAAGTTTATCGCTGTAAAGTGTGCAAGTGCATAACCCCATTAAATTTAAATAAAAATAAAAACCACCTTCTCAAGTATCTCTACCTGTAAGGTGGCTTACCACAGCGAGAACCATCTCCTACCGTCTCAGGATTTTCTTCTTTTGAAACATTTTAAAGTTTCCCCATTTTTTTGAGAAAGTCAAAAATAAATCCTTGTTGATAAGATAATTGCTAGTTATATATCAACCGATTTAAATTTTTGCATAAAAATAAGTAAAATAGCCCTCTCTTTTGATATAATAAGTTTGTCAAGAACCAAAATCTAAATTCATATTTCACATGATGTACGGTTTTTTGGAAAGCAATTCTATATTACTAAGCAATATAGCTAGAACTTTAAAAGAAAATATTTTATTAAAAAAGACTATAGAAAGGCTTTCAAAAAATCTTTCAAGTTTTAAAGAATTTATAATATACCAAAGTTTGATTATTATGCATTATCAGATGGTATTTATTTAAAGCCTCTTCTCCCCATGGATACCAATTCACTGGATTATAGGCATGTTGTAGTAGGTATGGTGATTTTTCATGGATTAATCTATTGGGTACTCTCTTTGAGTTAGTCATATTATCACCTTCTTTCTTCATTATTTCAAAGTTATTACATCCTTTTTTGTAAACCTAATTAGCCAATCTTACTTTTACTGTGTTATAATTTTATTAAAGAGTTGTGGTTTAGTTTTTTATGCCTCTTCTCATTCTTAATTACTTCTGCTGGGTAGTAGTCCACTACTACCCCCAGATGAATATGTTCTAGGATGGTTTCGTATGAAAGACTATGTCTACTGGTACTTCGTATAGCAATTGTATCAGCAATTGCTATACTGTATCCTTTAGAAATCATAGTCGCTATAGCTTTATTGCTTATAACATCCAATTAGCCTAAAACCACAACTCTTTATTTAATATTATACTTATAATACATTAAATGTAATTTTAATTGCCCTATTAAACCTACTTTGTACCATCCCTATAAACCTTACTTTCCTATTTATCTTGTTATGTATATAATATTACTATCAAGTTATGTACAGGCACCTCCACAGCATTTACTCTGAAGCTGGTTTTATATCCACTTTCTGATAACAGTTTTAGTAGGTGATACCATGTACAATAACCTACTTGACACTATTTACTTCTATACTATATTAGTTGGCATCTTTTTGGTTAATACTATTATTACGCTATTAACCCAATATTAGTTGCTATACCTATTATAGTATATGTTGTAAATGAATTTAAAGGAGAATGTTCATAACCACTTTCTTTTAATTTATACTTATAATACAATTAATGTATTTTACATTGATTTACTAATTAAATTATTTGTATACATTTAAACCGTCTTGCATTCCCAATTAAAAACAGACCATAATGTTAATTTGGTCTGTTTTTTAATCTTATACTGCATCCACTATATCAATACTTCTTAATGCCTTTTATACAATCTGACTCAAGCACTACATATCTTATATAAGTTGTTTCTCTTAGCCTTGATTTATTGTATATTGGCTTTCCTGTCTCTACTAGACTCCTTACTATGTTGAAGTTATTTCTATTTGTGTCCCTGTTAAACTTGTTTAAACCTCTTATTGCCTCCATGTCTGGGTCTTTTATTAAGTTCCTCTTGTCTACTAATTTATGCCTTATTCCATACTCATAGTAGTCTTTTAATATATTTAAATGTGCCATATTTAAAAGGTCTAAACATTTTGTTATGTCTATTTTAAATGCCAGTATCTCCATACTCTTTACATTTTTTATGTTATTCACTTCTAATCTTGCGTACTCAGGATTATCATATAGATGTATTCCAAATTTCAATGCATTCTTATTTCTTATTATCTCCTCAGCATAATGTTCCTCAAAGGCTCCAAATAATATTATTTGCGTATTATCACTCTGTCCGTTAAACATCATGTCTCCTCCACTATCCATATCGTGGATGGAATATCCTTCTAAGGGTCTACTAAATGCTATGTCAAATTCATCCATGCAGTCTACTGAACTCCCAAAGATACTTCCACCAAACTCCATTTTATCACATCCTCCTCTTTTTGTAAACCTTTATAAGTTTAATGGACTCCCCAATTTAGGAAAGTCCATTCGTCTCAGTTTCTAGTTGTTAGTTCTTTAGACTAGTCGCCTAAGTTGTAATCAAAATCTGGGTCAAGCACACCCTCTTCAATTGGTCCTATGATAAAATCATCTTGGAATGCATCATTTATTCCGTCTCCGTCTTTATCCCCTTCTGTCTTTGGAAATGTTCCAGGTACCCCTAATTCTTTTGTGTATCCACTAGATGTTTTTTGCTGTTTTGGCTTGTCTGCTGGTTTAGTCGCTGGTTTAGCCGCTGGCTTAGTTGCTGGTTTTGATGTTTTGTCTTGCTTTTTAGTTGCTGGCTTTTCTGTCTTTTGTGTCGATCCCTTTTTAGTTGATGGTTTCTCTTGTTTTTGTGTTGCTTGCGGTTTTTCTACTTTGGTAACCTCTTCTTCTGGTGTGTCATCTTCTATTGGTGGCATGTCTAGTAGTACATCTAGTGGTATATCGTAATCTTCTACCACCAGTTCCAATAGTTCCCTTATTTCATCTTCTGGTGCTCCTAATTCTTCATATTGCTCCTTTTTAAAATCTACTGTTATCTTTAGGTCCCTTACAGTTAAACCATCACCTACTTCATCGTCTAAGTTGTATTCTCTTTGGTATGGGTTTATTTCTTCCCAGTTGTCACCGTGTTTATATCCGTATTCATCTACGCTTGTTACTTCTGTTAGGTCTATTCCTGCTATCCCACCTTTATAAAATTTATCTATGTTTATATTTCCATACTCTACTTCACTTAAATATCCATATAGCTTATTTTTTGCTAGGTGTGTATTCATTACTAATTGAAATGCCTCGCTCTTACTTAATGGTTCGTCCCATCTTGAATCTTCACTGTCTATTAACTTTAAATCTTTTGCTACTACCATTGCCTTATATAATTCTTCTTGCATCCCCTTGTCTGGGTTCTGCAACATAAACGCTAAGGTGTATGACTGCCATCTGTCTTTCTCTATTACTTTCTTTGTCTCTTTATCCTTCTGTTTAAACCCTACTTTTAATGCTATATCCCCTGCGTTCTTCGTGTCATTGAATGCTTTTTCTTTGCCTGTTACTTTTTCTAATTGGTCTTGGAAGTGTTTATTTACTAACATATAAACTGCTTCTCCCCTTGATATACTGCCATTATAAGAGTTACCATCTAAACTCTTATTGTCTACTTTTAAGAATCCATAATCTGCTACTTGTTTTGCAAAAATACTATTGTCTGTTAATCCACCTATTGCATCATTGAATTTGCTATCTGATTGTAAATCCTGTACCCCTTCTTCTGTCTTAAATACTAATGTGTAAAATTCTTCTCTTGTGAGTGATTGAGTTGGGTTAAAGCTACTTGGATTTACATAGTCTGGCATTAAATTGTAGTAGGCGTTTATGCTAGCTGTTATTCCATATATATCGCTGTCTCCAAGGTCTTGGTATACCTCATTAGCCAATTCTGCCATCTTACTTCTTACTTTGTTGTCCTCCCAATACTTTGTTACGAATACCTTATTTCTCAATGCGTCCTCTAAAGTTGTATTACCGTTTCTATCTCCTGTTTCGTCTACAAATAAACATCCTGACTTACCATTTATACCTTTCTCTGTTACTATGTTAATATTGAATACTTCATCAAATCCTTGTCTGAATCCATCATTATATGTCTTTAGTTGGTCCAGTTCTACCCATTCAAATTCTTCTTGTTGTTCCCCTTGTACTGCTACATTATATGATGGATTTGCTACTTCTAATACGATTGACTCTCCTGCATCAATCATTTTTACCATTTCCTTTGACTCTACCACAGCACACCCTGTTAATTGGGATGCCATTATTATAAGAGTCATAACTGGTATCATTACTTTTCTAAGACCCTTTATCCTGTTTGCCATAATGTTCCTCCCTTGCATCTTCTTTCACATTACCAGTATACCACATACCACAAACTTTCTGAAGATGCCTTCATATTTTGACTAGTATAAACATATCTTTTATAGTTCGTATATTAAGAACTGATATTGAGTATCTACTTCTCCTTAGCTTTTCGGGTAGTCCCTTTCTTCTATTTAATTGGCTCTTCTAAGGGACTAGTTTCATTTAAACTGTCTGGTTTTGTTCTTCTATCCTCTATAGAGACACCTTTGCATACCTGAATTTCTCCATTTGTATCCATTTTTACGCCAGCCACGTACCCTATTTCCATTATTATCTTTAGGTGTTTAGAATGTACTTTTACTCTTGCACATTTGTTTGAAACAATTTCATAAAGAAAACCATCATCTTTTTCTATAACCCTAACTACTGAATACATACAATTAACCAAGCTAGTTGTAGGATATAAATGTCAAGATTAAAATGTAACTTTTTGATCATTTAAGAATGTATCTTTTTTACTCATCCTCTTGTTTAAAATGATCTTTTAATCGATATGATTTTCCATTAATAGAAACAACATGAGC
>Ga0129309_1000247_pt1 | contig 47728 bp, 45 predicted proteins | sample L1105metagenome_FD_94439 | JGI IMG/M metagenome (GOLD analysis project Ga0129309, IMG submission 94439) | Ring-tailed lemur group fecal microbial communities from Wisconsin, USA - L1105 metagenome | ecosystem: Host-associated > Mammals > Digestive system > Large intestine > Fecal | place: USA...
GAAGAAGCAGTCCAGCCGGATATCATTCTCTCCGGCTCCGCCCTGCGAAAACAAAACCACAGTATCTCCTTCTCCATCCAGCGATGCCAAACCCCCGGGACGAAAGACTCATATACACACCCCGCCACCCCGTCCGCTGGCCGTACCGGCGGCGTCCTCACCTGCTTAACTAAATCTCCATCTTATTGCATTTTTTCCATTAAAGTGGTAGGATAGAAAACATATCGAGTTAAGAGCAGCCGGTGCCGCTGTCCGCCTGTGCGGACAGTGGGTAAAAGGGAAACAGGTGAAATGCCTGTACGATCTCGTCACTGTAAGTAAGGAGCGTATAATCTGTGTCATTGTAAGCCACTGAGCCGTTTGGTTTGGGAAGGCGGTTATACGTGTTGATAGACAAGTCAGGAAACCTGCCGTCTGTTGGTACAGGAATAAATTTTCCAAATCACGAGTAATTGGTTGTGCCGATTAACGGCTTTTAGCCGGGAATCTCTGACTCAAACGGTGACGGATTTTTAAACTGTGCAGGAAACGGGTGCTGGAAAAATTTTCAGGCACGCTTTGTCCTGCAGAGTATATAGCTCTGTGCAATGACACGCCCAGAGAAATGAAATTTACTGCTGCGCGTCATTGCGCATCAGATGCCGGTTGAGACTTCAGCAGATTCTTTAATGGAAAATTCCGTACTTTACCTGAACCGATAATGTGATACAGGAAAAAGGAGGAAGAAACATGAAAATCAAAAAACTGGCAGTATTATTTGCATCTGTGGCGCTGGCGGCGTCGCTGGTGACGGGGTGTTCAGCAGGGCAGAAGGAAACTGCGGCTGAGGCAGCCGGTACGGCGGATGAGACGGCGGCTCCTGAGACGGAAGCGGATGAGAGCGCGGAGGCAGCAGAGGAAGCCAAAGAGGACGAAGAGAACTACGATACGGGGGACGCTTCATTGGACAATACCAGAAACCAGGATGAAATCGGAGAAAATGAGCTTTTGGTTGTCAGCTTTGGAACCAGCTTTAATGACAACAGACGTTTTACGGTGGGCGCCATCGAAAACGCGATGGAGAAGGCATTTCCGGACTACTCTGTGAGAAGAGGCTTTACCAGCCAGATCATCATTGACCATGTGAAGTCACGGGATAATGTCACGATTGACAATGTAGGGGAAGCTCTTGGCCGGGCGGCTGACAACGGTGTGAAGAATCTTGTAATCCAGCCGACTCATTTGATGAACGGACTGGAATATAACGATTTGGTTAATGAAGTGGCTGAGTATTCCGATGCATTTGAGAAGGTGGCGGTAGGAGAGCCGCTGCTTACTTCAGACGATGATTTTAAGGCTGTGATGAAGGCCATAACAGAGGCAACCGCAGAGTACGACGACGGTGAAACTGCTATCTGCTTTATGGGCCATGGCACTGAGGCCGAGTCCAATCAGGTTTATGCAAAAATGCAGGACATGCTGAAAGAGGCCGGGCATGAGAATTACTATATCGGTACGGTGGAAGCGGCGCCGACCGTTGAGGATGTGCTTGCCGAAGTCAAAAAGGGAAGCTATAAAAGGGTGGTTCTGGAGCCTTTAATGATCGTTGCCGGAGATCACGCCAATAATGATATGGCAGGGGACGATGAGGGATCCTGGAAGAATGTCTTTGAGGGCGCCGGATATGAGGTGACATGTCTGCTGAGAGGACTCGGGGAGATGGAACCAATCCAGCAGTTATTTGTAGAGCATGCACAGGCGGCAATGGACAGCCTGTCAAAATAGAGGAAAGTTAAACGCATAAAAGAAAGCTAAAGTAGAAGAAAGCCAAAAAGAAAAAGGCAGTCAAATCAATAAGAGAAAATAAGGGGCGGTCGGAGCAATTTGCTGATCGCCCTTTTAGAAGTGAGGTATTTTATGAAAATTCAGAAACGAGGATGGCCGGTTCTAATCATCGCTTTCAGCCTGATGGCGGCAGGCTGCAGCCTGCGTACGACATCGCCGGGGACTGAGACAACGGCGGCAGAAACCGTGACGGGTACAGGGACTGGGCTGTCTGAGACGGCTGCTTCAGAGGAGACTGAGGAAATCCAGGGAGATAAAGGGAAGGACGGAGCAGGCCGGGTGGCTGCGGGGGAAGAGACAAGCAGCCGGATTAATGTGGCGGATGAGGATATGGAGCCGGTGTACGCCGGGGAGATAAAGGACGGCGTTTATCCTGTAAAGGTGGACTCCAGTTCTAATATGTTCCAGGTTACCGGATGTGAGCTGACGGTCAGAGATGGCCGGATGACCGCGGTCATGACGATGGGCGGAACCGGTTATTTAAAGCTGTTTATGGGGACCGGGGAGGAAGCGGCCAAAGCAGGAGAAGAGGATTTTATCCCATATAGGGAAACAGAGGATGGACTTCATACCTTTCAGGTTCCGGTGGAGGCGCTGGATATGGGGATCGACTGCAGTGCATTCAGCAAAAAGAAAGAGAAGTGGTATGACCGGGTTCTTGTATTCCGGGCCGATTCTCTTCCGGCCGACGCCATTGCCGACGGGAAAATTACGACAGTGGAAAGCCTGGCGCTCAAAGACGGTATTTATACGGCGGAGGTGACACTGGGCGGAGGTTCGGGAAGGGCTTCTGTAGAGTCTCCGGCCCGGCTCCGGGTAGAGAATGGACAGGCATTTGCCACCATCGTCTGGGGGAGTGCAAATTACGACTATATGAAAGTTGATGATGTTAAATATGAGACAGTAAATGCGGAGGGCAATTCGGCCTTTGAAATTCCGGTAACCGGATTTGACTGGAAAATACCGGTTATCGCGGATACGATAGCCATGAGTGAGCCTCATGAGATCGATTATACGCTGGCATTTGATTCATCGACGATTAAGAAGGCAGAATGATGGGAAGAAACAGATTAGTACGGTTTTTAAGCGCAATTGCCGCCACAGGACTGATAGCGGCAGGTGCATGCGGATGCGCTGCACCGGGTAATCCGGCCGGAGGCAGCGCAGTTCAGGGAAGTGCGGCTCAAGACAGCGCGGTTCAGGGCAATACGGTTCACGGCAGCCCGGAGGAGATTCAAACCGCCAAAATTGATCACAGCATGGAATTACTCTATGCAGACCAGTTTTCCGTTGACTATTATGACAACGGCTGTGCGCTGATTACGATTAAGGACAGCGGCAGCTATCTCGTCGTTCCGGCCGGGAAAGAGCCGCCAAAGGGCCTTTCGGATGACATCACGGTAATCAGACAGCCTCTCAGCCATATTTACCTGGCAGCGACGTCAGCCATGGATTCGATGCGTTGCCTGGATGGTATCAGCCAGATCACACTTTCCGGAACCGATGCCTCAGGCTGGTATATAGAGGAGGCAAAAGCGGCGATGGAGGAGGGGAAAATGATTTATGCGGGGAAATACAATGCCCCGGATTACGAGCTGATCCTCTCAAAATCCTGTGATCTGGCAATCGAATCCACGATGATTCACCATGCCCCCGAGGTGAAGGAACAGCTGGAACAGCTTGGAATCCCCGTGCTTGTGGAACGCTCCAGCTATGAGAGCCATCCCCTCGGCAGAATGGAGTGGCTGAAGCTGTATGGCGTGCTGCTGGGCAAAGAGGAGCTGGCAAAAGAGCTGTTTGATGAACAGCTAAAGCAGCTCGGAAACCTCGATGCCGGAAAGCCGCTTGGCAGGACCGTGGCGTTTTTTTACGTCAGCTCCAACGGATATGTAAATGTAAGAAAATCAAGCGACTACGTGGCTAAAATCATTGAAATGGCAGGCGGCAGCTATGTTCCCGACAATCTCATGGAGAATGAAAATGCGCTGTCTACGATGAATATGCAGATGGAAGCATTTTATGCGTCGGTAAAAGATGCGGATTATTTGATATACAACAGCACCATTGACGGGGAGCTCAAATCTTTAAATGAGCTTTTGGCTAAGAGCAGCCTGCTGGCTGATTTTAAAGCGGTGAAGGAGGGAAACGTCTGGTGTACGGAAAAGAATCTTTTTCAGGAAACAATGGGCCTGGGGGATATGATTCTGGATATCCGCAGAATTCTGACCGAGGAGAACCCCGATCCGGCAGAGATGGTTTATCTGTACCGTCTGGAATAATCCTGCCTGTGGATCCCTGCGTTATCTGCATAAGACGGGTGAGGACGCCGCCGCAGGCAGCGGACGGAACGGACCGGGTCCGGTGCCGCGAAAACCTCCGCCTGAGTCTTCCGTCCCCGGCGAAAACCTAACCCGGGGAAGTAGGCGGAATCAATTGCGGAGGGGACATGGGAGTCCGCCGGTGCTTAGCGAGATCCCTCACGAGCCTAGCACTGCTGCGCACTCCAAAGAGTGCAAACGGTCCCCGCAGCAATTCATTCCGGCCGGATTCCCCCCTCACGGCACCCTCCAACCGGGGACGGAAGACTCAGCCAGCCCCTTCACCACACCGGACATAGTCCGGTCCGGACGCGTCCTCCCAACCTCAGTTAAATCTCCATAATGACATTGGTTCACGCGCGTGATACGCACGAAAACACCTTTCGGGATACTATCTTTGAACAATAACGAGGAGCTGCATCTATGACAAAAAGAGCATACACGAGATATGGAATTTCATTTGCCGTTCTGGCGGTTATGATGTGCTGCCTGATTATCTGGAATATCAATTCCGGCAGCGTTCATCTGACCGTGGAGGAGATCGGCGGGATTCTTTTTAAGAAAACGGGGGAGGAGACGGCGTACCGCATCGTATGGGATATCCGTCTGCCGCGTATTCTGGCCGCGGCGATACTGGGCGGAGCGCTGTCAGTGTCGGGCTTTCTGCTCCAGACATTTTTCGCCAATCCTATAGCAGGCCCTTTTGTACTGGGAATTTCCTCCGGAGCGAAGCTGGTGGTGTCGCTTCTTATGATCGTTCTCCTGGGAAAAGGGATTGCCGTTAATTCGGCATTCATGATACTGGCCGCCTTTGTGGGAGCCATGATATCAATGGGATTTGTCCTCTTGATCGCCGGCCGGGTCAAGAAGATGTCAATGCTTGTTATCTGCGGCGTGATGATTGGGTACATCTGCTCGGCGGCAACCGATTTTGCCGTTACATTTGCAGACGACGCCAATATTGTCAATCTCCACAACTGGTCCATGGGAAGCTTTTCGGGGATGTCCTGGGAGAATATCAGGGTGATGGCAGCGGTGATAACCGTATCCCTGGTGCTGGTCTTTCTGATGGCAAAGCCGATCAGCGCCTATCAGATGGGGGAGGTCTACGCACAGAACATGGGAGTGGACATCAGGCGGTTCCGGCTGGCCCTGGTTCTTTTATCCAGTATTTTGTCGGCCTGCGTGACCGCATTTGCAGGGCCTGTCTCCTTTGTCGGCATTGCGGTTCCTCATCTGGCGAAGAGCCTGTTTAAAACGGCTAAGCCGATTCTGATGATACCGGGCTGCTTTCTGGGCGGCGCGGTATTCTGCCTGTTCTGCGATCTGATTGCCAGGACGGCATTTGCCCCGACGGAGGTCAGCATCAGCTCCGTCACGGCAGTTTTCGGCGCGCCGGTTGTAATTTACATGATGGTGCGCGGCAGGAAGAATATACAGTAAGGAGGAGAGCCGTGACTGGTGATTATATTTATACGGATAATATGGCCGTTGGATATGGCAGGGTTCCCCTTATCCGTCAGATTAAGATACATGTGAAGCGGGGGGAGATCGTGACGCTGATTGGGCCGAACGGCTCCGGCAAATCCACTATTTTAAAAAGCATCATCCGGCAGCTCGGCCTGGTAGACGGAGCCGTTTATCTCGCAGGCTCACCGATGTGCGATATGACGGAAAAGGAGATAGCCACAAAGATGTCTGTCCTGATGACGGAGCGGATCCGTCCGGAGCTTATGACCTGCGAAGATGTGGTTGCCACCGGACGGTATCCCTATACCGGAAGACTGGGAATTCTTTCAGAGAAGGACAGGCAAAAGGTCCGGGAGGCAATTGCACTGGTGCATGCCCGGGATTTTGCTGAGCGCGATTTCATGGAGATCAGCGACGGCCAGAGGCAGCGCATTCTCCTCGCCAGGGCAGTCTGCCAGGAGCCGGAGGCGATCGTCCTGGACGAACCGACATCATTTCTGGATATCAGGCACAAATTGGAGCTTCTGACCATTCTAAAGGAGCTGGTGCGGACAAAAAAGGTGGCTGTGCTGATGTCGCTCCATGAACTGGATCTGGCCCAGAAACTGTCCGATTATATCATCTGCATAAAAGGAGACAGGATAGAACGCTGCGGTACGCCGGAGGAAGTTTTTACGGAATCTTATATCACAAAGCTGTATGATATCACGAAAGGCAGTTACCAGGCAGAATTCGGCTGTCTCGAAATGGAGCCGGTGAGAGGAGTCCCCAGGGTTTTTGTCATCGGCGGGGGCGGAAGCGGGATTCCGGTTTACAGGAAACTGCAGCGTCAGGGGGTTCCCTTCGCAGCCGGAATCCTGAGCGAGAATGACATCGATTATCCGGTGGCCAGGGCGCTTGCGTCGGAGGTGGTTTCGGAGGCACCGTTTGAACCGATACGGGAGGAGACATTTGAGAGGGCCGCCGCTGTATTAAATTCCTGCAGTCAGGTCATCTGCTGTCTTGAAACGTTCGGGACACTCAATGAAAAGAACAGAAAGCTGGCAGAGATGGGAAAAGACAAAATGCTGCCCGGAATAAAAGATTAGGAAAGCAGGTTCTTCGGAGCCTGTTTTTTCATGACGACGGTGACCTGTGCGCAGAGCTCGCCGCATAACTCGGGATTTTTGCAAAAACAGCGAAAACACCTCGCGGAATACATCATGGATGTACTGTTACGAAGAAGGACACCGTTTTCCATTCTCTTCTGTCCCTGTGTCTCTGTTTATGTTATAATAACCGCAGAACGATTGCCGTATCGCGTTTAAGCGGTTTCTGTGTTGAAGGCGGTGACCTGTGCGCGGAGCGTCAGGTTATCGTTTACCTCAGAAATCCGGCAAGTAATGAAACATATACCACAAAAGAGAGAAGGGAATGGGACAAATGACTATCTTAGAAGCGGTATTATCCCTGGCAGGATTTACCGGCTCAAGCATTGCGGGAGGGCTTACCTGGGATATTTTGAAACACAGCGGAGCAAAAATTATCCGGTCGTTTAAAAGTAGATTCGCTTCAGGGGAAAAGAAGAGATTTTCCGGGGAAGAGGAATGCGAAGAATTTTTAAAAGAGCTGGCGGAGAAGACGCCCAACAGCAGGAAAAATCCTTATAAAGACGTGAAAATTATTTATGAGGATTATGCGCAAAATCCCGATGAAGACTTCATAGCGGAATTTCAACAGTGGATTGAGGCCAGTAAAATAAGCTTTGAGCAGATGAGGGATGGAAACGTGCAGCCGGTCTCCGTCAGAATCGGACATCAGGAAAATACGGGCTCGGGAACTATCGTGAATGCAGGAATCATCAATCATAATTACAGGTAATTCATATGAACCATATCGGATATCAGACGGCGAAGGATAACTCGACGATTAATAATGCAGAGCAGATTAATTACAATATCTTTGATGCGCCCCTCAAATTTTATTGTGATAAGAAGGTGCAGGAAAGACCGGAATTAAAGCCGGTATTTCAGGTATTGCAATTTATGGTTAATAAAGATAATTTAAGGCAGCGTTTTGGCGGAGCGAATTATAAATATGATGAACTGGCCGGCTTTGTCGGCGATAGCGCAGGCAGCCGGGATGAATTCCGTCCGGATTTTCTGGATGACGGCTATAAATCGGTTATTTTCTGTATCGCGGCAGTCATCCGTCATTTCAGGATGAGAGAGAATGATAATGATTTGGATACAGATGAAGAATATCTGCTGGCGGAGATTGTCAACACGGGCCTGAAACTGAAGTATTCATCTGAGGTTATAACCATTAAGCAATATAAACAGGCAAAAAAAAGGGCGGAGGAGATACAGAAGGAACTGGCGCCGTACCTGAACTGCGCAACTCAGTACGGCAATTTCTTCCAGTTCAATAATATATATCTGGAGGAGCTTACCGGCGCTCCGTTCTTTACGGAGGATGTCAAATTCAGTGTATCAAATGAAATCATTCCCAATCTGATTAAACCGCTGTACGGCGACAAACCGGAATGCGGTCTCAGGGAAATAATCCAGAATGCATGCGACGCAATGAAAGAACTGGCGGCCCTCTGTGGTAAAAAATCGGGAAAACCGGTTGAAGTGTATCTGTTAAAAGAGACAGGCGGTATGAATAAGCTATGTGTAAGAGATTACGGAATTGGGATGACTAAGGATATTTTGCTCCAAAAGTACTTTGTCATCGGCGAAAGCTCGAAAAAAGACAGTCCCCTGAATTTGGTCGGGCAGTTTGGAATCGGTGCGTTGGCTGCATTCCTGTTGGGAGACACGGTGGAGGTCAGGACAAAACCTTATGGTGAAAAACATCTTTATCATTTTTTCTATTCATTCAGCTCAAACAGAGAGAGCAGCATTAATATTTCAATCGAAGAGGACAGCAGTTTTACCCACGGTACGGAAGTTATGGTAGATTTAAACGGCAGTCTGTCAAAAATGGGAGCCAATCAATTGATAAATGCTTTAAAGCTGGATTTGTGGTACAGACTGCCCGACGTCCCGATTGAATTATACGTAAATGGTGTCAGGAGAGAAATTCGCTGTCTCAGAGGAAGCGGACACAATTGGATAAAAGTAAAGACGCCGCTGGAGGATACGGAGGTGAGCTATCTTTATGAAAACTATGGAGGGCAGATTATCCTGAATGGATTGACAGTGCAGGAGAACTATGACTTTATGTGCAGACATATAGCGCTGAAACCTTACATATCGATAAAAAGCTATGGAAATTCAATTCAGTTAAACCTGGAGAGAAACAGGATAGTCGGCGGCCTGCCCCCCGTGCTATCCGCTTTGCAGGAGCATTTTATTAAACTGGGGCTTCGTGAGCTATATGAATCAAGGAACCAATTTGTAGATGGACAGCTTAATATCAGGAGATATAACTGCGATAACAAGTATTTGTGTAATATACCGCTCTTCTTCTGTAAAGAGGGATTTGGCATTTACTCCAGAAAGACGCTGGAAGGTATCGGAAGGTATAAAACAGTTGTCATGGTATACGGATACGCAGGATATCCGTTGATAAATCTGAACGATTTAGAAGAAAATGTCTTATATCTTTTTAAAGCGGAACTTTCGAAAAGTGAGATTTCTGATATGATTGAGGGCAATATTATCAGCTATATTTCGAAGGGAATTTTGAAAGCATATTTTTATGATGCGAGAGACCAGTATGGCGGTTTCAAATTTCTGGCAATGAAAGCACTTTATAAAAAATTATCCGGCAGGGAATACCAAGGAAATAAGGCAGCTAAATTCTGGCCGGAGCATAATAAAGTGAAAGAAGAACAGTTCCTTCATATTTTTGATGAACCGGGATATATTGCGCTTGATGACACGTATCGGGAAATCTTTGAAGGACTGAAAGCAATAAGTCATCCGTCCGTCGTCAGGATTGAGTCCCTCACTGTCTGGAAGTACGGCAGTATACGGGATGATATCGACACCGGCATTATTAAAATGGAAAGGCAGCAGTCAGGAGGTACAAAAAGATGAACATCAAATGGAACGCGGACAAATACACACAGGATTTTTCCTTTGTCCATGAATACGGCAATGAAGTAATCGGGTTAATTAACCGGGAGGAGGGAGCTTCTGTCCTGGATTTGGGCTGCGGAAACGGGGCATTGACAAAGAAGCTGTCGGAGCTGGGATTTAAGGCGTCCGGGCTGGACGCATCCCCGGAGCTGCTTCAAATCGCGAGGAAGAATTATCCGGAGCTGACCTTTTACCAGGGAGATGCAACGGAATTTGAGCTGCCTGGGAAGGTGGACGTTATCTTTTCCAACGCGGTGCTGCACTGGATTGCAAAGGACAAGCAGCCGGATTTGCTTCGCTGCGTCTATCATGCGCTGAATGAAAACGGACAATTTGTCTTTGAATTTGGGGGCAGCCAAAATAACGCCCTGACCCATGAGGGGCTGAGACAGGCATTTGCTGCCCGCGGTCTTGAATATAAAATGCCCTTTTATTTTCCGACAATCGGTGAGTACGCTTCCCTGATGGAGCGCGCCGGATTCCGGGTGGAGTATGCCCTTCTCTTTGACAGGCCAACCGAATTAAAAGGAGATAACGGTCTTTACGACTGGATCGATCTGTTTATCAGGACGCCTTTTGGCGGGGTGGATGAGGGGATGAGAAAGGAAATCATTGCCGATGCCGTCGAACGGCTGAGGGACAAGCTGTTCCGTGACGGAAAATGGTTTTCAGATTATGTCCGTATCAGAGGCAGGGCGGTGGCAACAGTTTAGACATGATGCATTTTGCAAGGTGTTTTCGCTGTTTTTCGCGAAAATCCCGAGTCCGGCGGCGCGAAACGGTAATAACATGATACAAAAGGGAACGGGGGAGTACGGATGGCGTCATTATTGGGAATCGATATAGGGACTTCAGGAACAAAAGTCATGCTTCTGGATGAAAAAACAGGGGTGGCCGGCATAGAGAGCGAGACGTATCAAGTCTCCATACCCCGGCTGGGATATGCAGAGCAGAATCCGGATGTGTGGTGGGAGGCCGTGCTTTGCTGCCTTTCGCGCCTGAGGGAAAAATACGGTAAATGCTACAGTGAAGTTGCGGGAATCGGTTTCTCCGGCCAGATGCACGGGCTTGTCATGGTTGATGCAGACGGAAGGCCAATCCGTCCGGCGATCCTGTGGCTGGATCAGCGTTCAACAAAAGAATGTAACGAGCTGAATGAACGGATTCCGGAGGACTTGATCACGGACAGCCTGAGAAACCGTATTTTTACCGGGTTTGCCCTGCCTTCCCTTTTGTGGGTGAAAAAGCATGAGCCGGAGCATTTTGCCGCGATTCATAAGGTGATGCAGCCAAAAGATTATATCCGGTATAAAATAACGGGAATGTTCGGCGCTGAGGTGACGGATGCGTCGGCCTCCCTGATGTTTGATATCGTAAAACGCGATTGGTCCTATGAACTCCAAAGGATGTGCGGCTTTCCGCCCTCTGTTTTTCCGGAGTGCCATGAGTCGGGAGAAATTCAGGGGCGGGTAAGCCGTGAATGCGCTTGCCTGACCGGGCTTGGTGAATCGGTTCCGGTGATTTACGGCATGGGCGATCAGCAGGCACAGAGCATCGGAAACGGTGTCTTCTCTGAGGGAACGTTTATCTGCAATATCGGGACGGGAGGCCAGGTTTCCGCCTTTTGCGGACAGCCGTCCTTTGATCCGGCGCTTCGGACGCAGACCTTCTGTCACGGGATAGAAGGAGCCTGGACCCTCTACGGAGCCGTTCTGAATGCCGGTATGTCGCTTAAATGGCTGAAGGACAATATTCTTAGGGAGCAGAGTTTTGAAAAGCTCAGTGAGATGGCCGGTGAGATTCCGTCAGGGAGCGAAGGACTGATTTTTCTGCCCTATTTGACGGGTGAGAGAACACCTCATATGGACACGGCGGCAAGGGGGATGTTCTTCGGTTTGCATCTGTCCCATACAGCAAAGCATATGGCAAGGGCCGTGATGGAGGGAGTCACATTTGCCCTGCGGGATTCGATGGAGATCCTGGAACAGGCCGGTAATCCCTGCAGCAGAATGATATCTTCCGGCGGAGGAGCCGCAAGTCCTGTGTGGCTTCAGATTCAGGCCGACGTATTTAACCGGGAAATTCAGGTCTGCCGCGTTTCTGAGCAGGCATGTCTCGGAGCCTGTATGCTGGCCGGCGTTTCGGCGGGGATTTTTAAGAGCCTGGAGGAAGCGGGCAGGCGGTTTGTCACGATGGAGGAAAGGACATATAAACCGGATAAGGAGAGGGCGGCAGTATATGAGTCAGCCTTTGGGAAATACCGGGAGCTGTACCGCCGGACAAAGGCCCTGCTGTAACCTGCGAATACCGTCTATTCTACGGCGGACTTATTGTGATTCATAACACGATAAGTCCGCCGCATCAGATCATCCGGCGGCGAAACGTTTCCGAACCTGTATTGGGCGCCGAACTGATATCCTGCAGGAAACTGTAAGAATTCATTAATTATTATGCAATAAGTGAAATGTCAGAATATGTTAAAATATAAAGAAGGAAATGAAGAATTGCGAAAATGATCCATATTGGATTTAGAATGAAGGGGAGTGAATGTATGAATAGACAGAAAATAATCCGGTTAAGCGCTGCTGCGCTGATACTCTTGTCCTCAATCAACATTCTTTCCGGCTGCGGCAAACGCCGGTCCGCCGATCCGGCAGACCGGGTATTGTCTGAGCCGCCGACGGTGACGGAGCAGGACAAAGCACCGGAATCAAGTGCGGCGGAGCCGGCGCAGGCGGGAGAGACAGGGACGACGGCACGGGGATTCCAGCTGACGGACAGTTACGGGATATGTGCGCCGGGCAGTCCGGTTATCTATCAGATGGCCCATAAGGATGTCTCCGGTGCCGATGTCCGCCTGGAAGCGGAGAACAGCATGGCAAAGATCAGACTTTTAGATGCTGTATTTCAGAACGGCAAATTGATTGTGCGGTATGAAATTACCGATTATTCCGTGGAGGTTCTGTCCGAGGCAGAGACTGAAGAATTGCGCAGGAAGGAACGGGAAAACAGGGAAAAAGAAGAAAAGGGAGAAAAAGCGGAGTGGGATTTTTCCTATATCAGGCTGGATGAAGAGAAAGGAATATACGGCAGGAGCGCATTTGAATCAGGCATATTAAAAGATGCAACAAATAAATTATATACGGCGGATGCCAGAATCTATGGGCAGGGAATAGCAACTGGCGGAAGGCGCTTCAGCACAGGCGGTAACAACAGGTCTTACGAAGAGTTTTTTGAGAAGGGCACAATGACAATCCAGTGTGTCAAGTATTCGGACACGATCGGATTTACGGAGGACAAGCCGGAAGGACTCTACAAACTTATGGTGGAAGGCTTTGATCAACCGCTGGTGTTTGAATTTGAAAAAGCTCCGGAATATGCATCTCTGGAAGACGTGGAGGGAATGGTCCATGAAAACGGATGGTATATCCTGGCTTTAGGGGCGGAGACAGAGGACGGTCTGATGGTTTCGGTGTCCTCCTATTCGCCGGATGGTTCCCGCCTGTCGTTTGGAAGAACGGGGCTCAGATACAGAGAGGAAGTAAAAGGAGATTCTAAAGAAGCCGGGGAGTGGGAAATAATTGAGCCGGGCAAACGGCAGCATATTGTTTCAGTCAATAATAAGCTGGAAGGGCTCATGGAGGGTTACAGCACGCAGTACCTGTACCGTATTCCGGATGATACGCTTCAGGAAGGCGGGAAATTGAAAAAAGCAGAAATTTTTACCGGGGAAGTGTATGTAACGACCAACGAAATCTCAGATGTAATTACGGTCGGGATACCGGAGACGGGGGAATCTGCCCCGGAGAAGGTAGAGTTTAGGGATTCCGTTCTGACGCTGACCGGAAAACGCATAAAAGACAGGGAAGCGGGAACGGATGAGAGCGGGGAGAAAATCATGAAACCTGCCCTCCGCATCGATATCTCGGCCGGGTCAAAGAACCCTGACGTGGGATTTTATTACATCCGTGGTTTTAAAGGTGAAGCCGACTTGGAACCGGATATCCCGCCATTTTCAGACAAAGCCCTGGAACCGGTAAGCAATGACAGCGGAGATGGCATCCGGCTGTCCGGCTTTATAATTCCCTATGAGGAAGGGGAAAAAGAGGTAAAGCTGCGCTTGGCCAATCCCTCTTATCAGCGGACGAAAAAATTGGCGATCCCTGTGAAAATGCAGTGATTTCAGGGGGCGGACTAATATGTGTTAAGGATATGTTAAAAAATGTAATTGCAATAGCATGCACAAAAGGATAGAATAGAGAGGAGCGGAAAAAGCAAAACGAGGGATAGTTGAACGAAGGACAGATATTTCACAGCAGATAGAAGAACAGGAGAGTGAAAATGTACACTAACAGGAATCCCTTTGGCGGCAATCAATTTGGAAACCAGAACCCATTTGATGACTTGCTGAAGAAGAAAAAGGAAAAAGAGAAAGAGCCGGAGGCCTACGACAGCAACGGAAAGAAAATCAGAAAGAAACCTCCCTATAAGAGGATGGTGGCGGCGCTCATCGTCATTTTTGCCGTAATCACAGGAATGAATTCCTACTACGTCCTTGATGAGGATAATTATGCGGTGGTGACAACCCTCGGAAATCCTCAGGCAGTATCAAAGGCGGGGCTTCATTTTAAGATTCCTTATGTCCAGAATGTGAGGCTGGTATCGAAAATTATCACAGGCATGCCAATCGGCTACGACATTGAGACAAAGGCATCCATCGACGAAGAATCAGTCATGATTACAAAGGATTTTAACTTTGTCAATACAGATTTCTACCTGGAGTATATGGTAAGCGATCCGGTTAAATATCTCTATGCATCCCAGGACCCTGAGGCTACACTTAAAATGCTGGCCCAGTCCTACATCCGTGATACGGTCGGAATCTATACCGTGGACGATGTTATCACCACAGGCAAGGCCGCAATCCAGTCCGAGATTAAGGAGAAGCTTACGAACCGTATGATCCAGGAGGATATCGGGCTTTCTGTTGTAAACATTACAATCCAGGATGCATTTCCGCCTACAGAAGAGGTTATGAACGCCTTTAAGAACGTCGAAAATGCAAAACAGGGCAAGGAAACGGCGATCAACAATGCGAATAAGGACAGAAGCGAAAAGATTCCGCAGGCTGAGGCCGAATGCGATCAGATAATTAAAGAGGCCGAGGCAGAGAAGCAGTCGAGAATCAATGAGGCCCAGGGCCAGGTATCGCGTTTTGAACAGATGTATGCGGAATACAGTAAATACCCTCTAATCACAAAGCAGCGAATGTTCTACGAGACAATGGAGGATGTCCTTCCCAGCCTGAAAGTCTATATTGTGGATGAAGCGGGAACACAGAAGATGCTTCCTCTGGACAGCTTCATGGATATGCCTGCAGGCCAGGGCAGCCAGCCGGTTCCGTCACCGCAGCAGCCGGCAGCCGGAGCAGGTCAGGAACAGACACAGAACACAGAGCAGCAGGGTAATTAAGGAGGCAGCATGAAAAAAACAGGCAGTAAGATAATCGGTGTTTTCGCAGCAATCGCGGCAGTCGTAGTACTGGCTTCCTCCATTGTTGTCACATATCCGAATGAGTATAAATTAATCAAGCAGTTTGGAGAGATTGTAGATGTTGTAGAGGCTCCCGGGGTATCCTTCAAGATCCCGTTTATCCAGGAGAGCGCATCCGTACCGAAGGAACTTCAGATTTATGATATTCCGAAATCAGACGTTATCACAAAGGACAAGAAGAGCATGATCGCGGACGCCTTTGTCCTCTGGAGGATTTCGGATCCCGTATTATTCACAAGACATTTAAACGGTCAGGTAGCGCAGGCCCAGTCCAGAATTTCGGCTTCTGTCTTCTCATCGATGAAGTCGGTCATCTCCAATATGGATCAGGCTGAGATTATTGAGAACAGGGACGGCAAGCTGGCGCAGGATATCAGCGCCAATATCAGCAATGCGCTGGACGGATACGGGATCACTGTCCTGGCTGTCGAGACGAAGTCACTTGATATGCCGGACGACAATAAGCAGGCCGTCTACGACCGTATGATTTCAGAGCGCAATAACATTGCAGCTTCCTATTCCGCCCAGGGTAATTCCTCTGCCCAGATGATAAAAAATAACACGACCAAGGAAGTATCGGTTATGAAATCGGAGGCAAAGGCTGAAGGCGAGAAGATTAAGGCAGAGGGCGAGGCCCAGTATATGCAGATTCTTTCAAACGCCTATAATGATTCCAGCAAAGCGGATTTCTATAACTTTGTCCGTTCCCTGGACGCTGCGAAGGTATCCCTGAAAAACGGGAACAATACATTGATTCTGGATAAAGATTCACCGATAACACAGATTTTCTACGGTTATTGATAGTGAGGAAGGATAGAATATGCCACATATAGCCATTACAATGTTCCCGGGCAGGGATGATAAAACAAAGGAAGCGCTTGCCGGGAAAATGAAAGAGACCCTTGTAAAAGAGCTGGGAGTCAGCGAATCGGTGGTTTCCGTGTCCGTGCAGGACGTCAGGAAAGAAGACTGGGATGCAGAGATGCAGAAGATTCCGGAAGAAGCCATGTTTATTAAAATTCAATAACGGTGTCATTATTATTAAATTGCAAGTGTGGATTGAACTTGAAAAATAGAAAAAACTGTGCTATCATATTAAAAAATCAAAACAAAAAACACCGTTATTTGCCACCGGGTAAATAATCAAGTGTCTGAACATACTCCGTTAGGTCAAAGAAGGAGCGTGTTCAGGCACTTTTTTGCTTAACGGTATCAGGGAGGAGTAAGAAAATGATCCGCACAAGAAAAAAGAGAAAGAAAGAAGGGGGAAAAAACGACAGCGTACCGGTGCTGTTCACCCGTTACGTCAGCCTGAATGTGATGGGAATGATAGGCCTGTCCTGCTACATACTAGCCGATACCTATTTTGTTTCAAAGGCATTGGGGGCGTCGGGGCTTGCATCCTTAAATCTGGCTATCTCTGTATACAGTATTATCAGCGCCACAGGCCTGATGTTTGGAATCGGAGGGGCGACCCGCTTCGCCATACTCAAGACACAGGGGGAGGACGAAGAGGCAAGCCGCGTTTTTACCTGGACTGCTGTGATGGGGCTTATAACCGGCTTAATATTTGCCGCACTGGGGCTGTTTTTTTCCGGAGCGGTTGCAATGAGGCTGGGAGCGGACAAAGAAACGTTCGAGATGACAGATACGTATCTGAAGGTGATTTTGTGCTTTGCCCCCTGTTTTATCCTCAACAATGTGGTTTTGGCATTCGTGCGCAATGACAGGAACCCGGCTTTGTCCATGACCGCCATGCTGACCGGAAGCATCGGCAATGTGATTCTCGATTATCTGTTTATGTTTCCGCTGTCCATGGGGATTTTCGGCGCGGCATTTGCAACGGGGCTGGCTCCGGCCATGAGCCTGGCCGTATTGTCACTGCATTTTATTAAAAAGAAGAACACATTCCGGATTAAAAACGTACGTCCTGCCCTGGGGCGCAGCAAAAACATCCTGATGCCTGGGCTGTCATCGTTTATCACCGAGGTTTCATCCGGAATCGTTCTGATTGTATTTAATCTCATTATCATTGGACTTGCAGGAAATACAGGGGTGGCGGCCTATGGAATCGTCGCAAACCTCGCGTTGGTGGTTATTGCGGTATTTACCGGGATTGCACAGGGAATCCAGCCGCTTGCCAGTACCGGATACGGCAGAGATGATAAGAAGATGCTGGGACAGGTGCTGGGGTATGCCGCGGGACTGGCCGTAATACTGGCGGTATCTGTTTACATAGTGGTCAGCCTGTTTTCAGATCCGATTATACATATATTCAACAGCGAGGGGAACCAGGCGCTGATACCGATAGCCAGAAGCGGAATAAGACTGTATTTCACCGGATTTTTATTCGCCGGGATTAATATTCTGGCAGCGGCCTTCCTGAGCGCCGTTATGCAGCCCAAATTGGCTTTTATCATATCCGTTGTCAGGGGAGGAGCCGCCATCCTGCCAATGGTGCTGGTTCTTTCAAGAATATTCGGAATGAATGGAGTGTGGCTTTCCTTTCCTCTGGCGGAGTTTATAACCTGCATCATTTCCGTAGGGGGAGTGTGGAAATCGGGAATGATTACCCGCCGGCAGAATTCCCGGGACAGTGCGGAAATTTTTTATGGCAAAGAGAAGGAAAATGCGGTATAATGACCCCAAAATGGCATGACATGACGAAGGGGAGAGAAATATGGCAGGACGGATATCCGATTGGGTGACAGACCGTAAATGGCAGATGTCGGAATCGCTGGCGCTTGGGATTGTTCTGACTCTGGCCGGAGGATTCCAGGACGCTTACTCGTATAATTGCAGAGGAAAGGTATTTGCCAATGCCCAGACAGGCAATATCGTGCTGCTGGGACAGAACCTGGCGACAGGAAACTGGCAGAGCGCCGTAAGGTATCTGCTTCCCATTCTGGCATTTATCGGAGGCGTGTATGTGACGGAGTGGATACGTGAGCTGTATAAAGAACACCGCCTGCTTCACTGGAGACAGATCGTCCTTTTTATAGAAATCGTACTTCTGATGACGGCGGGACTTCTGCCGCATACCATGGATACCCCGGCTAATGTTCTGCTGTCTTTTGCCTGTGCGATGCAGGTTAACAGCTTCCGGAAGTTCCGGGGAATCCCCTGCGCAACCACGATGTGTATCGGAAATATGAGGAGCGCCACGGAGATGCTTGGCAGGTATCATATTACCAGGGAGCCGGAGCTTAAGAGGAAGGCGTTTCACTACTATTTTATAATCCTGGTTTTTGCGGTCGGGGCTGCAATCGGAGCTGTATTTTCAATCAAACTGGGCAACAGGGCCATATGGATAGCGGCGGCGCTGATGTTTGCAGGATTTATCATGATGTTTATAAAAAATGAGTTGGAGGAAGGAAAAAATGAAACGTAACGCGGGATGTGCGGTTATGATTATTTTAGGGATGTTGCTGGCGGGCTGCGGCAATCATACGGCGGCAGAGTCCACAGAGATGCCGGAGCCGGATATTAGTTCACAGGAGAAGAATATCTTGATGGCGGCGCCTGCAGATCTGGGAGCAATCAGACAGATTCATATGGAAAATCCGTCATGGGAATACTACTGTGCAATGGAACCGGCCTCTTTGGCGGCACCGTTAAAGCTGACAAAGCTCACGCAAGAAGCCAACCAGATTACTGATACGGATGATTGGTTTGAAAAAAACAATCTGAGCCTTAATGTGGAGGACAGCGGTAAATACGGCTTAGGGATTCCTTCGGACGAAAACGGCGGTAAATGCCGTATTCAGGTGGTGGACGGGGAAAAAGGTGAAGTTTTTGAGCTGGATTTCAGCGATTTCGAGTATGCCGGTGATTTTAAGCAGAGTGAAAAGGAATTCGTCAGACAGCAGATCCGGTATGCCCAGATAAAAGATCATATCCTTTATTTGTCCATCGGCCATCTCACCTACGCTGAATCCTCACCCCACAATGCTTATGTGGCGGCGGTGGATCTGGCGGAGAAAAAATTGCTGTGGAAAAGCCAGCCTCTTGTGAGCAACGCGGCCAATTTTGTGATTAAGGGAGATGTTCTGCTGTGCGGCTACGGATTTACGGCGGAGCCGGATTATATTTACCAGCTGGATCTGGGTTCAGGCAAGGTGATTGACAAAACTGCGGTAAAATCAAAGGCGGACTATCTGATTTTAAAAGACAATATCTTATATGTAAGGACTTATAATACAGACTACACATTTCGGATTGAATAAGCGCCGGATCCAGTAACAGTTCATGCTGTCTGAACTGTTACTGGCGGTGACCTGTGCTTGGAGCAAATAATAATTCAATTTGAATATTATGCCGGAGCATGGTAAGATAACAATGATTGGCACGCTCAGCGGGCCTTTTACCGGTCTAAAAAGGCGGCTTACCGGAGGGAAAGAGCATGGGGAAAAATACAGATACAGATAAGGGCTTCAGCCTGATTGAGCTTATAATTGCGATTGCAATTCTTATTATACTGACCGGGCTTCTGGCTCCGCAGTTCATGAAGTATATTGAAAAATCAAGAAAAGCGGTCTGCATGAATAATGTGGACGTTGTGATTTCGGAATATCAGGTTGCCGTTATTGAGGACAGGGATATAAAACCGGAAAAAGTGCTGGATGACATGGTCAAAAACAGAGGGCTGGAATGTCCTTCGAAAGGCGAATACTCCATTATTCATACAGGGGATGAGCTTTTTGTCGTCAACTGCAGTGTGCACGGGAACAGCGAAGGGGTAAGCAGCGATCCGAAAATTACAATTGGGGACGGTGTTTACAATACGATTCTTAAATTTGCAGAAGAATATACAGTGGACGAGATTATTAAAATGTTTAAAGATGCCGGATTGCCGACGAATAGCATTCGGAATGACACAATACGGGAGTATCTTTTGAAAGAGGTGTATGGAGGCCAGTGGCCGAAAGTCGACAAGAGCTTGTTTACCGGCGCGAATTACGGGGGAGATTTGTATATTCAGCCATATATTAATGTTAAGAATACATCAGGAGGGAATATATCCGATACGAATAAAGACAGTGTTTTTGCATATATCGGCCCCTCCAAGGACGATATTAGCGGCCAAAAGTGGCAGGCATATTTTATTTACGATCCGGACAGCAAACAATGGTACCGTGATGCCAAGGGAAATGCCTGTTTAATTATGAATAAAAACTGGAGTACAGTTAAATCAGAAACAATTGATAACGGATGGATACCGGTCAATTAAGTATCAGAAGGACAAAGGGACTAAAACAATGACAGATATGAGAAAGACTTTAAAAGTGGGCCTGACCGGAAACACTCTGAAACTCATTGCTATTTTTACCATGCTCATCGACCACATCGGAGCGGCAGTCATAGAAGCCGGGATTCTCAGTTCCAATGATATGGCTCGTATGATGGCAATACTGGAGACAGAAAGGGGAATGCAGTGGTATCTGGCGGACATCGTACTACGGCTCATCGGAAGGCTGGCCTTTCCCATATTTTGTTTCCTTCTAGTGGAAGGCTTTACGCATACGGGAAACGAAGCCAAATATGCCAGGAATCTGCTTCTGTTTGCACTGATTTCAGAGATACCGTTCGATCTCGCGTTTTTTGGCAGGCTCTTTTTTCCGGGGGCGCAAAATGTATATTTTACCTTGTTTTTAGGTGTAGAGATGATGTGCTTTCTTAAAAAATATGCCGGAAGGCCGGTGATACAGGGAGCGGCGGTTGCGGCCGCCTGCGGACTTTCCGTTTTGCTGAAAAGCGACTACAGCTATATGGGGATTTTAATGATCGCGTCTTTCTATCTCTTAAGGAACCGGAGAACCACTCAACTTATACTGGCCGGAATCCTTGCCGCCGCCGAGTCTCTGACCCTGTTCGGGGCAGCCGCACTGGCCCTGATTCCCATTGCCCGTTATAATGGGGAGAGAGGAAAGCTCCGTCTGAAGTATTTCTTTTACTGGTTTTATCCGGTGCATATAATGGCGCTGTATCTACTGAGATGCCTTTTATTCGGGCAGGTTTAACACAAGCAAATAAGCGAGTTAGGAGTTGCTATAATTGAATTTACATTTTGAGCCGATAACCCGGCAAAACCGTTTGGAAGCATTGCGGCTGGAAGTCGGTGAAGGGCAGGAGAATTTTATAGAGCCGGTTTCACAGTGTCTTTCAGAGGCACGGAGAAACCTTGTATGGAAACCAGTCGCGATCTGCGACGGGAACCGGGTGGTGGGGTTTGCCATGTACGGATATTTTTGGTGGGAATATTTTCCCTATGGCCGTCTGTGGCTGGACCGCCTGATGATTGATGCCGCATTTCAGGGCCGGGGATACGGAAAAGCAGCACTGGCCGGATTACTAAAGCTTCTGACTGGGAGATATCCGAATAAGGATATATATCTGAGCGTTTTTAAAGGAAATGATGTGGCTGCCGGGCTGTATAAAGAATTCGGTTTCCGTTTCAACGGTGAAAAAGATATACACGGTGAGGATGTCATGGTCATGCGGATGTAACAGTTTTGACATGTCTGTGCATTTGCTGTGCTGACCGTGCGGAAAGGCAGCGGCAGCGGGCATCCGGGTAATTAAAAAAATAAATGAAACTTTTTCCCTTTCTTTTCCGTCTAACTATAAGAATGGAAGAAAGGGAGTTTTTATTATGAGACGGAAAACAGGAAGGATAAGAAAGATAGCATTGCTCATGCTGACAACCGGCTGTATTGTTGCGGCTGCTTCGGCCGCTTATGCCGGCGCTCCGTCTTCAGGCCCTGCATCAGATAACAGGACTGTCGAGGAGAGACAGATGAGCGAAGAAGGACAAGCCAAGCAGGAGAGCATGCCTCCGGCCGGGGAGATACAGGAATCGACGCAGGCCGGGGAAGGAGCCGTATTGGCGGTTACACAGGGCGAAACCCGGCAGACCCCGGAAGTACAGCAGAACCCGGAAACCCGGCAGACCCCGGAAGCTCAGCCGGTCCCGGAGACTCAGGCGGCCCTGGAAACCCAGGCGGCTCAGGAAACCCGGGCGGCAGCCGGACTGGCGGAAGAAATTCAGAAAGAAGCGGAAGCGGCAGGTCTTGTCTGGAGCGGAGGACGGTATATCGATCCGTCTAAGCCGATGATTGCCCTCACCTTTGACGACGGGCCATATGCCCCGGTGGGAAACCGGATCATGGACAGCCTGGAGAAATATAATGGACGGGCCACTTTCTTTGTGGTAGGAAACCGTGTGGCGGAATATCAGACTGAGATTAAAAGAATGCATGATAACGGCCATGAAATTGCAAATCATACATATGGCCATAAGTATCTTAATAAGCTGGGTGCTGATGAAATCAGAAGCCAGGTGGAGCTGTGCAATCAGGCGGTCGCAGCCGTGACGGGCGAGAGTCCGAGACTGGTACGTCTGCCCGGCGGAAATAAAAACGACACGGTTTTAGGTAACGTCAATTACCCGATGATTATGTGGAATATTGATACGCTTGACTGGAAGACCAAAAATGCGGACAAGACAGTCCAGGCTGTAATCGGAAAGGTGAAGGACGGGGATATTGTTCTGATGCATGAGCTGTATACGGCGTCGGGCGATGCGGCGGTGAGAATCATTCCGACCCTGACGGAACAGGGATTCCAGCTTGTGACCGTGAGCGAATTGATCCGTTTCCGGGGCGGAGTGAAGAACGGAGGCGTTTATTACAGCTTCCGCCCACGCTAGGATATGTTTGAAAAGCATGCAGAGAACCTTGCCTATGGGAGAAGATAAAGGTATAATATGCTTACATACAGAGTGCCGGTATAAGGAAGCGGGGAGGAGAAAGGTTGAAGGTAATCATACGAATATTAAGCGCGGCTGTCTTATTCCTGACAGCCGTTATTCCTGTTTTTCAGTCTCATGGGGCGCAGTGGCTATGGCTGCTGCTACCCTGCTTTTTCCTGCTGAATGTATTTCCTTCCTATGTCAACAGACGGCTGCCGGAAAGGAGGCTCAGGCTCTGCGCTGACGGATGTGAGCTGCTGATTCTCTTTCTGATATCGGCCGTATTATCGGGCCTGTATCTGCTGACGCGGATCCCGGCTCTTTGGCCCGAGCATGCGCCGCGGTGGTTTGCCGGCCTTATCTGGGCTATACTTGCGGAGGCGGTTGTGTTCTGGAACGGAATCATCCGTGTATACGGCACATCCCTGCAGATTGGCTTTAAATGGAGAATGGCCGGAATTATCTGTGGATGGATTCCGGGAGCAAACCTGATTGTTCTGTGCAAGATCATAAGGATTGCATCGGAGGAAACAGCCTTTGAGAGCGGAAAAATCCTGTTGAACCGTGAGCGGGAACAGGAACAGCTCTGCAAAACCAGGTATCCGCTCCTTATGGTTCACGGAGTATTTTTCAGGGATTTTAAATACTTCAATTACTGGGGCAGGGTGCCAAAGGAGCTGGAACGCAATGGAGCCGTGATTTTTTATGGAAACCACCAGTCTGCCGCTTCAGTTAAAGACAGCGCGCAGGAGCTTGCCAAACGTATTTTGGAGATTACCGGTGAAACCGGCTGTGGAAAGGTGAATATTATCGCACATTCCAAAGGAGGGCTGGACAGCAGATATGCGATCAGCCTGCTGGGAATGGAGCCGTACGTCGCGACGCTGACTACGATTAATACGCCCCACAGAGGATGCCTGTTCGCTGATTATCTTCTGGATAAGATTCCGGCCGGGGTGAAGGACAAAGCTGCCGACGGATACAACAAGGCCCTTAAAAAGCTGGGAGATCCCGACCCGGATTTTCTGGCTGCAGTCGGTGACTTAAGAGCGTCTTCCTGCCTTCGTTTTAATGAAGAGACGCCGGATAAACCGGAAGTATACTATCAGAGTACCGGATCCAGGCTGAACATTGCTTCGGGAGGCCGCTTCCCCCTGAACTTTTCCCATCGTCTGGTAAAATATTTTGACGGCCCCAACGACGGTCTGGTAGCGGAGGACTCATTCCGGTGGGGAAGCAATTATACAATGCTTACGACCAAAGAACACAGGGGGATTTCCCACGGTGACATGATAGATTTGAATCGGGAGAATATCAGGGACTTTGATGTGAGGGAATTTTATGTACGCCTGGTGCATGATTTGAAAGAAAGAGGATATTAAAAATCTGGAAGGATGGAACATATATGAAAATGATACTGGATGTGGACACGGGAATCGATGACGCACTGGCAATTGCCTACGCTCTGGGCTCCGAAGAGGCGCAGCTTATAGGAGTCACCTGTTGTTTTGGAAATGTAACGGTTGATAAGGCGGTTCAGAATACGCTGCGGGTCCTGCGGCTCTTCGGAGCCGGTGAAATACCTGTTTATGCAGGAGCACCTGAGATGTTTACGGGAAAAGAATTCGTTCCGAACGAGGTCTGCAAACGCGTTCACGGGTTAAACGGAATCGGTGAAATCGAATTGCCGGAAGCAGATAAGGGAGCGGAAGAAAAAGATGCCGCAGCCTTTATGGCGGAGATGGCACAAAAGTATGGCAAAGAGCTTGTTATCGTAGCGACGGCAGCCATGACCAACCTTGCCCGATTTATCAGGCAATATCCGGAGGAGGCGGCCAAAGTAGGGAGGATCTCCGTTATGGGTGGCGCAGTTACCGTTCCGGGCAATGTGAACCGTTTTGCGGAGGCCAACATTCTGGCCGATCCGGAAGCCGCTAAATTTGTCCTGGAGAGCGGAATCAATCTGCTGATGGTAGGGCTCGACGTGACTCTGAAAACGATGATGAGCGCCGGGGCCATGGAAGAGAGGATCCGGCCGTGGACAGCGGACGGCAATGAACCGGGATGCAAAATGGCTGCGATGGTACATTATTACTGCTCCCACGAGATAGGAGATGAGGGCAGCCGGGAGGGGGCGATCCACGATCCGCTGGCTGTGGCCGCCGTTCTTCATCCGGAATTTGTGGAGACCGTAGAACTCAACCTGACCGCGGAGACGGACGGAGAGTCGAGAGGGAGGACCATTGGTGATTTAAAACGGATCAAACAGAGGGAAAAAACGGTAAAAGTCTGTGTTGACGTCAATACAGAGCTGTTTTTAAAAGATTTTGTGTCATCGGTTCAAAAAGCAATACATAGGATTTAGCCGCTTTTGCCATACTATTTTATATAGTTTGGCAAAAGGAGGCAGTGTATGCAGACCATAAAATTAAAGGAAGATTTTTACTGGACAGGAATAATAGATGAGAACCTGAGGGTATTCGATATTATTATGCTGACGGAATTCGGCACCACGTATAACTCCTATGTACTTAAAACAGGGGATAAAACGGTGCTTTTTGAGACGGCGAAGGCTAAATTCTTCGATGAGTATTTGAGAGAGCTTAAAAAGATCACGGAAATTGAAAAGATTGATTACCTTGTGGTGGATCACACGGAGCCGGATCATGCAGGCAGTGTGGAGCTTCTGCTGGACATCAATCCCAACATGAAAATCATCGCAACCGGCTGTGCGGTTAATTTCCTGAAAAACATTGTAAACCGGGATTTCTACAGTATCCAGGTTAAGGATAATGAATCGATGAAAATTGGGGACAAGACGCTTACGTTCATGACGGTACCGAATCTTCATTGGCCGGATACGATGTATACATGGATTGAGGAGGATAAGATACTCGTAACCTGCGATTCCTTCGGAGCCCATTACGGTGTGGAGGGGGTGCTCAGAAGCGAAGTCAGAAACGAGGAAAATTACAACAAAGCGGCCAGATATTACTTTGACTGTATAATAGGGCCTTTTAAAGGATTTATGATGAAAGCGCTGAAGCGTGTGAAGGAACTGGACCCTGTCATGATCTGCACGGGGCACGGACCGGTGCTGGACACAAAAATAGGGGAAATCTTTAAGATGTACGAGGAGTGGTGTACCGTCACCAATCCGAACAACAAGAAGACAGTCATAATTCCCTATGTCAGCGCCTATGGATATACAAAAGAGCTGGCCGAAAAGATTGCCGGCGGAATCCGTGACAGCGGCCCCGTGGACGTGAGAACCTATGATATGGTGGAGACGGATGCAGCGAAGGTGGTTGGCGAACTGGAATTTGCAGACGGAATACTGTTCGGCACTCCTACGATTGTGGGGGAAGCGCTTAAGCCGATATGGGATTTGACAACATCGATTTTCCCGGCCACGCATGGAGGAAAATACGCCTCTGCATTTGGAAGCTACGGCTGGAGCGGGGAAGGTGTCCCGCACATCATCGACCGTCTGAAGCAGTTGAAAATGAAGGTTCCTGATGACGGCTTCAGAGTAAAATTCAAGCCGGATGAGGTTGCCCTGATGGATGCTTATGAATACGGTTACCGGTTTGGCTGTCTCGTTCAGGGAAAAGAGTCGAAAAACAGCCAGGCCGGAACGGCTAAAGGGGCCAGAAAGCTGGTAAAATGCCTTGTCTGTGGGGAAATCTTTGATTCCTCCCTGGATACCTGTCCTGTATGCGGCGTCGGCCGGGAGTATTTTGTGGAGGTGGACGCAGAGGATACGGACTTTTGCCGCGATACGGAGGACTTTTTCGTAATCATCGGCAACGGCATTGCAGGACTGTCTGCGGCGGAGGAAATACGCAAAAGAAATAAGACTGCCTCGGTTGTCATGATATCAGACGAGCCTTATGACACCTACAACCGCCCGATGCTGACAAAATCCATGCTGGCGGGCCTGACACCGGAGCAGACGGCTGTTCATGAGCCGGAATGGTATGAGAAGCATAATATTATCCGGGTTCTGGGCCGCCGTGTGGCTTCGGTGGACACGGAAATTAAACAGGTGGTTCTGGAAGACGGAACAAAGATGGTTTATACAAAGCTGATTTATGCTCTGGGCGCAGAGAGCTTTATTCCTCCGATCCGGGGAGCCGGACAGGAGCATGTTGCCGCGGTCAGACGTCTTGCGGATGTACAGAAAATATGCGAAATGCTGCCGGATATAAAAAGTGTCTGCGTGATCGGCGGAGGTGTTCTGGGGCTCGAGGCTGCGTGGGAATTCAGAAAATCCGGCCGCGACGTCAGCGTGGTGGAAGCGGCGCCGGGGCTGATGATGCGCCAGCTGGACCAGGCGGCCTCCGATATGATGAAAGAAATTGCGGACCGGGAGAAGATAAAAATCTATACAGGCGTGCAGGCTGACGAAATACTGGAGCCGAAGAAGGGCGTGCGCCTTGCCGACGGAAAGACACTTCCGGCCGATCTGGTCATTATCTCCGCCGGAATCCGGCCGAGTACGGCCCTGGCGATGGAATCAGGAATTGCCGTTGACCGCGCAGTTGTTGTCAATGACAAGATGGAGACCAATGTCAGGGACGTATACGCATGCGGAGACTGCGCCCAGTATCAGGGGATGAACTATGCTCTCTGGGGAGAGGCATCGGCCCAGGGCAAAACGGCCGGAGCCAATGCGGCCGGTGAAGAAACCTTCTATGAACCGCCGTCCATGGGCCTGTCCTTCCATGGAATGAATACGGCGCTCTATGCAATTGGCGATACGGGGAAAGAGCGGGGCCTGTCGTACCGCACGGAAGAGAAAAAAGACGAGGCCAGGAAACAGTATGAAAAATACTACTATGCCAACGGCCAGTTAAAGGGAGCGATTCTGATTGGGGATTTATCCAAGATGGCGGAAGTAACGGAACGAATTGACAGGAAATAAAAAACGAAAAACAGACAGTATGGCTGTAACATCAAATCACAGTCATGCTGTCTGTTTTCCTTCCTTTTCCGGTTTGATACCGGCATGAAAACGTCCATGTCGGACATTGGCGCACGGTTTCCGGAATCTGCTGTTTACCGGCAGCAGCAAAATCCAATTTTCTCCATCAGTTCGTCCGGATTTCCATAATGCAGCTTCAGATTTAAAAGTTTTCCGATTCCGAGGCTCAATATCCCGAGCAGGGACTTTCCGTCAACAATCTGGCTTTCATACTGAAGATCCAGATCACCATTAAAGCTATCCAAAGCACGCAGGTATTTTCTGATATCTTCGAGCGTATTAAACATTACCTTAACTTCACTCATGTGAGATCCCTCCCATACACTAATATTTTTCTTTTCTCAGAATGGTGAATGATGCTTACATTGTAAACGCTGAGAGACAGAATAGCAAATAAAAAATATGTTAAAGATTTTCTGAATTGATGTGAAAAAACATAGGACTAAATGAAATTAAAGGAAAATTGAATAATGCTTAAAAAAACATGGGGAAACAAACAATTACTTATTTTTTGAAAAGAATACAAAGAATAAAAAAATTTAATTTAATATAAAAATTTGTTAAGAATATATCTGGCTGGAGAAAAATACAAGGACAACCGGACAAAGATAGAAGCAGGGAACGTATCCGGATAGGAATATGTCCTCTGCTTCAATGGTCACTTGATTGTTATTATGACTTTATTTGGAAGACAGGTGATCGCTTCGCCTTTCTCACGCTTTGCCCCTTCATGGACACAAATCTTGTCAGGACAGGAGGCCTCTGTGATTGAAACGGCCCCATCGCGGATAACCAGATGATTCGTTCCCCCATTCACGCCTTCGATTATCAGATCGGCATCCTGATCGAGAGGAAGTTCCTGCAGTGTCTGTCCGTTTACGCTGACGACTGCGACGGAAGCAGTACCACGGTTTAGAAAACGGTACCCTGCGAAGAAAATGACGGCAAAGACAAGAAGACCGCAAACCAGGTATAGTTCATTTCTGCTCTTTCTATTTTCTTTATTTTCCATAAAACTCCTTTAGTCAGTCTGCGGCGGGAATCACAAGCTTTTGCGCTCCGTCAGAATAGTGGATTTCATAGTCGTCGGTTATAAAATAACCGTAGATGCCATCCATCGAATTAATCAGTTCCAGCCCCTTTTCCAGCCCGAGTGAAAAGCATGTGGTACTCAGCGCGTCACCGTCCACGGATCGTGGAGATACGATAGTTACGGCAATCAGGCCGTTGTCATAGGGATATCCGGTAGCGGGATTCAGCAGATGGTGATAATTTTTACCATCCACGACAAAATGGCGTTCATACACACCCGAGGAAACGACCGACATATCATTGATGCTCAGGTTGGAAATAATTTCATTGCGTCCTTCGAAGGGCTTTTGCAGTCCGATTTTAAACGGAGTGCCATCCGGCTTTTCACCGATGCAGAGTACGTTTCCGCCCAGATTGATGATGGCGCTCTTTACATTTCTGCTTACAAGATATTCCTTCAGCCGGTCGGCGATAAATCCCTTTGCAATAGAGCCGAGGTCGATGGTGGTGTCCGGGCTGCAAAAGGTGAGTACGTCGCCATCCAGCCTCAGGTTTTTCCAGTCGACACGGGAGGCCGCCTCACTGATTTCCTCCTGTGGAGGAATTACTTTTTTACCGTCTGTGAAATTCCAGAGGGAGCTGAGCGGTTCGATGGTGATATCGAAAGCCCCGTCCGAAACACGGCTGTAGTAAAGACCTTCCCGAATCAGGGCCGCCGTGTCTTTGGTAAGGGGGAACACAGTTTCTCCTGCCGGCCGGTGATTCAGCCCGTAAATTTCGCTGGTGGCAATTGTTTTGCTGAATCTGTTCTCATATTCGCGGCACAGGGCCATGCACTGATCCAGAATTTCCTCATCACTGCTGTCGTAGAGAGTGACGGTTACAAACGTATTGAGCAAAAAATCGGAGCGGCTGACGGGCTCCGTCTTTCTCGGCCTGAGTGCTAAAGCGGCGCCGCAGGCAAGAATGAAGAAAACGAGAACGGCCAGCAGTCGTTTGAATTGTTTTTTTTCCATAGTATTTATGTTCCTGTTATGCTGTGCGTCAGTTGTTGTGAAACATACCAATCTTAACAAAGCGGTAAATTAAAGTCAAGGGCAGCATGAGGGAAGTTACAGTTAAGCAGGTGAGGACGCCGCCGGTATGGCCAGCGGACGCTGAATGTTTCACGCGTTAAGTGCGCGGGGCAGACCTTGTCGAGACCGCTCAGCGCTTCCGTGTACGGGGAATACGGTATGCCTACAATGCGCCTTTATGAAAGAATTGCGCTGGATTTGATATCTGCCTGCGGAAACACGTAGTGGCCGCGACAGGGTCCTCCCCATTTAAGGTTGGAGACAATCAGCGTCCGGAGCGGACCATGTCCGGTGTCGAAAAACTTTGCCTGAGTCTTCCGTCCCCGGCGGAAATCTGACCCGGGGAAGTAGGCGGAATCAATTGCGGAGGGGACATGGGAGTCCGCCGGTGCTTAGCGAGGTCCCTCACGAGCTTAGCATTCCGCTGCGTGCTCCAAAGAGTGCAAACGGTCCCCGCAGCAATTCATTCCGGCCGGATTCCCCCTCCACGACCAACCTCCCACGGGGACGGAAGACTCAGCCAGCCCCCTCACCACGCCGGACATGGTCCGTTCCGGACGCGTCCTCCAAACCTCAGTTAAATCTAAATGATGCACAGAAACGGCGAAAAGAAGCGAAAACACCCCGCGGTACACACCATGGTTGAACGGTTACTGGGGGAAAGTGCTTTATTGTTCTGCTTTACAAAACTTCTTCATTTCGATAAAATGGTATCGGTGAAAGTCCGCATCAAAGATTTTTACCCGTATGGATTCTGAGAAACAGGCGTCAACCCGTAACAGGACGCCGCAGGTTGAGAAAAGAGGACACCCTCTATGAATTATAAAAGAGAAACCCGCAAAGGCGACCGGCAGGCGGTGAAGATAGCGCTCTATGGCATTCTGCTCTCACTGGCCATGCTGTTAGGCTATGTGGAAACACTGGTTCCGATCAGCCTCGGAATACCGGGAGTCAAACTGGGACTGGCAAACCTGGTGAATATCGTATCCCTGTACCTCATAGGAACAGGAGGAACCATAGCCATTGCGCTGGCAAGGATTGTTCTTCTGACCGGTTTTGCGTATGGCAATATGGCGATGATGATTTATAGTCTGGCAGGAGGCGCCCTCAGTCTCGCACTGATGATTTTCTGCAAAAAAAGAGGATGGTTCAGCCAATTGGGAATCAGTATCATCGGAGGAGTCGGCCATAATGTCGGCCAGCTTTGTGTAGCGGCCTTCGTCGTGGAAAACAGCGCCGTTTTTTACTATCTGCCGTTTTTGCTGGCGGCAGGAACCGCAGCGGGCGCCCTGATAGGCATTCTCGGCGGAGTCGTAACAAAACGTCTGGAATCACACCTGTGATTATGATATAATGTCCGCAGAGCGGGCATTATATCTGCGCATTTGCAGTTTCTGCGTTCACCGCAGAAATCTGGCGCTGTTTTCCGTCGGAGACTCATGTGAACGCAGTGAACATGATATAATGTCCGCAGAGCGGGCATTATATCTGCGCATTTGCAGTTTCTGCGTTCACCGCAGAAAGCTGGCGCTGTTTTCCGTCGGAGACTCAGGCCGCCGGGCGGATTGGGAAATAAAGTAAATGTGTTTTGCACATGATTGATAACAGGAGGCGTGGTATGGTAAATGAAGCGATTAAAAAACTGGTAAAATACGGTCTTGATACAGGGCTGATTCAGGAAGAGGACAGGATTTATGCGACGAATCAGATTCTGGATGTTCTGAAACTGGACGAGTACGGTGAACCGGAGACGGAAATCGGAGAAGTCAGCCTGGAGGAGACACTGAAAGAGCTGTTGGATTATGCCCATGAGTCCGGAGTCCTGCCGGAAGACAGTGTAGTGTTCCGGGATTTATTTGATACACGGCTGATGAACTGCCTGATGCCGAGACCGTCCGAGGTGGTTCGGACGTTCTGGGAGCTTTATAACGGACAGTCATCACAGGCGGCTACGGATTATTACTATAAACTGAGCCAGGATTCCGATTATATCCGAAGATACCGCGTCTGCAAGGATATGAAATGGGTGACCAGCACTAAATACGGCGATCTGGACATTACGGTTAATCTGTCCAAACCGGAGAAAGATCCGAAAGCTATCGCAGCAGCCAAACTGGCTAAACAGAGCGGATATCCGAAGTGCCTGCTCTGCCGGGAGAATGAAGGATATGCCGGCCGCGTGAACCATCCGGCCCGCAATAACCACCGTATTATTCCAATCACAATCAATGACAGCCAGTGGGGGTTCCAATATTCACCATATGTTTATTATAATGAACATTGTATCGTTTTCAACGGCCGCCATATTCCGATGAAAATAGAAAAAGAAACCTTTGTCAAGCTTTTTGACTTTGTAAAAATGTTTCCTCATTACTTTCTGGGCTCGAATGCGGATCTTCCGATTGTCGGCGGTTCCATCTTAAGCCATGATCATTTTCAGGGAGGCCATTACACATTCGCCATGGCGAAAGCGCCGATCGAAAAATATTTTAAAATCAAAGATTTTGAGGATGTGGAGACGGGAATAGTATACTGGCCCATGTCGGTGCTGCGCACAAGATCCGGGAACCCGGACCGGCTGATTGAACTTGGAGAGAAGGTGCTTGCCGCCTGGAGAGACTATACGGATGAAGCGGCGTTTGTTTTTGCCCGGACGGAGGGAGAACCGCATAATACCATCACCCCGATTGCCCGCAGGAACGGAGATATGTACGAGCTGGATCTGGTGCTGAGGAATAATATTACGACGGAAGAATTTCCGCTGGGTGTATTTCATCCTCACCAGGAGCTTCATCATATAAAGAAAGAAAATATCGGTCTGATCGAAGTAATGGGACTGGCGGTGCTGCCGTCCAGGCTGAAAGATGAGCTGGCGCTGTTGGGTGATTATATTGTGGAAGGCAGAGATATCAGAAGCTGCGGGGAGCTTGAAAAGCATGCCGCGTGGGTGGAAGAATTTCTTCCAAAGTATGAAGCGGTCACGAAAGAGAATGTGGAAGAGGTATTAAAGAATGAGGTAGGCCTTGTATTTGAACGGGTTCTGGAAGACGCCGGAGTTTATAAATGCACAGAGGAAGGCAGGGCGGCATTCGCCAGGTTCCTGAATTCGATTGGCGCCGGAGAGGTATAGAGAGAGGATGTTTAGCAGAGAAACATTTTTTGAGAAATACAATATGGATTACGAAGATTTTGAATCGGCCGGCCTTACCTGGGAGGAGCTTCAGGCAATCCATGACAATTACAGGGGGCTGGAACGGAAGCTCCGTGGAATCGGTAAAGATTTTGTGGATGAATACCTTTATGATATAGAGAAGGCCGGAATCCATTCTTACCGCTACAGGACAAAGGAACCGGGGCATCTGATTGAAAAGATTATCCGTAAAAGGAATGAACATCCTGAGAAATTTGAAAAGATTAACAGTACGAATTACTGTAAATATGTGACGGATTTAATCGGCATCCGCGTGTTTTTCCTGTACCGTGAGGACTGGAAGCATTTTCATGAATATATTACCTCTGTATTTGAAAATAACCCGGAGCAGTATGTGGAAGACCGGGAAGCAGATTTTGACGGGAATGAGGAACATTACTATATAGCGGAACGCCCCAAGGTTTACAGGAGGACAGGGGACAGCCGGATTTATGACGAAAGCCTGATAGACATCAAATCAGACGGGATTTACCGTTCTCTCCATTACATTGTCAAGTATAAGGGGTATTACGTGGAGATACAGGCCAGGACCCTGTTTGAAGAGGGGTGGAGCGAGGTGGATCATGATATTGTTTATCCGTATTTCCAGGACGATGAGATGCTGAAAGATTTTTCGACTCTTCTCAACCGACTGTCGGGAATGGCTGATGAGATGAGTTCTTATTTCCGCCGGATGAAGGAGAAAAAAGAGGGAGCAAGGGAGAGAGAGGAGCAGACGCCGATCTGATTTACGATTCTGAGCCGCCGAAACATGCAGAGAGAAGTCTGCCTTTGTTTCGGCGGCTTTTGCTTGAAGACGGTAAGCCCTGCGCGGAGCGTGCAGGATATCGTTAACGGCGGTCAGTGAAACAGGGATACGGCGCAATACACGAGCAGGATTGCCATAACAAAATTCACCATCCTGGCATGCATTGAGAAAAATTTGCAGAAAGCCGCTCCGAACAGCGCCCATACGTAGGTGCCTGAGGCACCGATTACCGACAGCAGGACGGTAAAACCGCATAATGCCCCAAACGATTGGTATACCGGTAAAATATAGAGGGACATGGCAGTAATCGCATATATGTAGATTTTGGGGTTGGCAAACTGCAGTATCATACCTGAGAGAAAGCTGGCCTCCTTTCCGGTCCCATTATTCAAATCTCCGGTGCTTCTCCAGACCTTCCATGCGAGATACAGCATATAGGCAGCTCCTAAAACCTGCATGACGATTTTTACTTTTGGCAGAAGAGAGTAGAGGGCTGCACTGAATATCGTACAAAGCGCCATAACGATTGAGAATCCTGCTGTAATTCCGAAATTAAACCGGATACTCCGTGAAAAGCCAAGTCGCATCGCATTGCTCATGGAAAGCAGATTGTTGGCTCCCGGCGAGTATGCGGTAATAAAACAGTAAATCAGAAAATCAGATAAACGGAACATGGTTTACCTCCTTTTTCTCTTTCAGCCTCTTTTCAAGGTTTAGCCAGTCTTCAGAGACGGCTATATTTGATGGGTGAATGGAAAACCACCATTTAAAGAAATTGACTATAACAGATTTTTTCATGGGAAAACCTCCTTTGCCCTTTACAAGGATAAGAAAAAACTATATAATAATACAAAATGAACGTTATATTGTATCGATACGATATAATAATACATTCTGTGCGATATATTGTCAATAGGGAGGATGGAAAAAAATTGGATCCAATGAATTTGATTGTTGCAAAAAATATCAGGAGACTTCGTGAAGAGAATAAACTGAGCATGGACGAGCTTTCCCGGCTGAGCGGAGTCAGCAAAAGCATGCTGGCTCAGATTGAGCGGGGAGACGGTAATCCGACGATATCAACATTGTGGAAAATTTCGAATGGTATGAAAGTACCGTTTGATGCTTTGACCGTTCGCCCCGAGAACCTGTATCAGATTGTGAAAACCTCGGAGATACAGCCGCTGCTGGAGGATAACGGGAAGGTCAGAAACTATCCGGTCTTTCCGGATGATGAGAACAGGAGATTTGCCGTATATTATCTGGAACTGGAGGAAGGAAGCTTCTGGGAGTCGGAACCTCATTTAAAAGGGGCGGCGGAATTTATAACCGTATTCAAGGGACAGGTGGAAATATATGCGGACAGTCAGCCGTTTATTGTTGGTCAGGGAGAAAGCATCCGGTTTAGAGCCGATACGGTTCATTCCTATAAAAACGCGGGCGATGGAACGGCAATCCTGCATATGATTATTTATAATCCATAGTGAAACAAAAAAGGACGAAAGCCCATTTTAGCTTTCGTCCTTTTCTGCTTTATGCCTATCCGGCGTATGGAACGCCGGATTATAAATGTTACTTATAAATCCAGCTTGAGGTCGCCTTCCTTTATCCATCCGGCTTTTCTGCATGCAGCCCCGAAGATCGGCGTCAGGACAGCCGGAAGAATGAAGCAGACAAGGAGAATGCCCAGCCACATATTCGTTCCGCCTGTTTCCTGCATCGCCGTATAGACGCCGATCGGGCCGACCAGGCCGCAGGTACCCATACCGGAACCGGTCGGAATATTTTCAAGCCGGAAAACCATGGTTGAAATGGGGCCGGTTACCATAGAAGCTAAAGTCGGCGGAATCCAGATTCTGGGATTCTTAACAATGTTTCCCATTTGAAGCATGGAGGTTCCAAGGCCCTGGGCTAAAAGACCGCCCCATTTATTTTCCCGGAAACTTAAGACGGCAAAGCCGACCATCTGTGCGCAGCAGCCTGCCGTGGCAGCGCCCCCGGCCAGCCCGTCCAGGCTCAGCATAATGCAGATTGCGGCGCTGCTGATAGGAAGAGTCAGCGCAATGCCGATGAGAGCGGAAACCAGGATTCCCATGAAGAGCGGCTGCATGACGGTGGCCGTTTTAACGAGATTTCCAAATGCGGTCATGAAAGCAGAAACACCGGGGCCGACAAACTGGGAGGCCAGTACGCCGGAAGTGATGGTGATTCCCGGAGTGACAAGGATATCCACAGGCGTTTCTTTGGAAACTAATTTTCCGAGTTCCGTGGCAATGATGGTGGCAACCAGGGCGCCGACAGGACCGCCCAGCTCATTGCCTGCGATACCGACCGTGGCGGCGGAAAACAGCACGAGCGTCGGCGCTTTCAGAGCATAGGCAATGGAGACGCCAAGCGCTGCTCCCGTGGCGCTTTTGGCATAGGTGGAAATGGTGGTAAATATTTCGATATGGGTTTTGTCCCCCAGCGTTGCGAAGATGGTTCCGATGAGAAGCGAAGCGAAAAGGCCGAAGGCCATTGCGCCCAGCGCATCAATGAGGTAGGTCTGTACAGAAATGTTGATTTGTTTGCGTTTCAGGAAATCCCTGAAGGTACTTTTACTCATAATAAAATCCCCCTGTTATCTTGTCTGTGATATCGGCGCCCGTTTTTCTGACGTGGAACAGTTCAGAGGGGCGCGCTGCTTGTATACAAAAAAATATAGACTATATTATAAACTGAAAGATATGAATTTTCAATCATATGTATAAATTGTTCGCAGCACGCTGCTTTTTGGCGGGGGGTGAACAGTAACCGTGAGGCAATCAGCGGCCGCTGTCTGTCAAGACGGCGGCCTCACCTGCTTATTTATTTCAAAAAAATAAAATATATGGTATAATGACCGCATAGCGGGCATTATACCGCGCATAAACGGTTTCTGCGTTTACCGCAGAAATCCGGCGCTGTTTTCCGTCGGAGACTCCATGTTACCTGAGGAACATGGTATACTATGACAAACAGACGTCAGGACGAAAGGAGAGTGGCAGCATGGTAAAACGAATATGTCCAATCTGCGATCAGGCGATGAAGGGAAAGCATTATTGTCCTGTTTGCAGAAGTTATGTGAAGAATCCGATTATAATGAACCGGGATTATTATCTGAATGAACGCCATCCGGCTTACGAAACGGACTGTGAATACCATAATCCGGCAATATCCCGGGAACAAAAGCCGCAGATTAAAAAAACGGCTCACGTACAGACGGCAAAGCCGGGAAGCGGGATGCCCGCATACGGCGGCAGCCGGAATCAAACCGGGCGCAGGATTCAGCAGAAACAAACCGGGCCGGTTTATACTCCGGCAGGCACTGGGAAAAAGGCCGGGAATCCGGTGACATCGTTTATTTTGATTTTCATTGTCATCATGTTCCTGATTTCTCTTCTGTCTGCCGTTATACCGTTTATGATGTTTGCCCTGTAGAGGAAGACATGCTCTACATAATTTGCTGCAGTTTGGACGAAGGCTGAACTGCAACGAAAGTTGCTGACAGGAGAGGAGAACAGCGATGAAAATTAAAGACATACTGGCAGCCGGCAGTCCCACACTCTCATTTGAAGTATTTCCCCCAAAGGGGGAGGAGGCCTATGAGTCTGTGGAGAAGGCGGCCCTTGAGATTGCAAAACTGAAACCGGCATTTATGAGTGTGACTTACGGGGCAGGGGGAGGAACGAGCCGCTATACGGTCGGGATTGCCTCTGATATACAGCGGGAAACCGGTGTAAATACGCTGGCGCACCTGACCTGTGTTTCCTCGACAAGGAGTGAGGTGAAATCCGTCCTGAAGCAGCTGAGAGAGAAACAAATTGAAAATGTGCTGGCGCTTCGCGGGGACATCCCGGCGGACGGCCCCATAGCAACCGATTACCGCTACGCGTCGGAGCTTATCTATGATATCAAGCAGTTTGATGAAAATCTCTGCATCGGGGCGGCCTGTTATCCGGAGGGCCATGTGGAGTCGGTTAACAAGACGGCGGATATTGAGCATCTGAGGGAAAAAGTTGAAGCCGGCTGTGATTTTGTCACTACACAGATGTTTTTTGATAATAATATACTTTATAATTATCTTTACAGAATCCGGGAAAGAGGCATTACGGTTCCGGTGGTAGCAGGGATAATGCCGGTAACAAACGTAAAGCAGATTAAAAGAATCTGCCAGATGTCGGGTACTTACCTTCCGGCCAGGTTTAAGGCCATCGTAGACCGGTTCGGCGATAATCCCGCAGCCATGAAGCAGGCTGGAATCGCTTATGCCACAGAACAGATTATCGACCTGATTGCCAATCATGTGAACGGGATCCATGTCTATTCTATGAATAAACCGGATGTGGCGGCAAAAATAGGAGACAGTCTGTCGGAAATTCTATAACAGGAGCGTACGGAAAAACAGATGGAAGACAGTATAAAATCAGAAGTAAACCGGAGGGAGGTTTACAGGTATCTTGGACTGGGCCGCCATGAGCCGGATGAGAGAACGGCGCTGCTGGTGGAGGAATCCCTCGTGGAGCTTGAAAATGCGGCGGCACCCAGATTCTTTTCTAGAAGTTACCCGCTCTCGGTTCTTCCGGACGGGAAACTCGATCTTACCTGCTTCCGGGTGGAGAGCAGGGATTTGTCGAGAAACCTGAAAGACTGTGAGGAGGTCATACTGTTTGCGGCAACCCTGGGAACCGGTCCGGATCTGCTGGTGCGCAGGTACAGCCGTCTTGAAATGAGCCGTGCAGTAGTCGTTCAGGCAGCGGCTGCCGCCATGATCGAAGCGTGGTGCGACAGGAAGAACGGGGAACTGAAAGAAGAAGCGCTCAGGCAGGGAAAGTACCTGCGCCCCAGATTCAGTCCCGGATATGGAGACTTTTCACTGGACTGCCAGAAGGATATAATCAGGGCGCTGGAGGCGGAGAAGACCGTTGGGGTTACCTTGACGGACAGCCTTCTGATGACGCCGTCGAAATCCGTGACGGCAGTGATAGGGGCCGGAAGGAATGAATTCCGGTGTGAATTAAAAGGATGTGAGGTATGCGGCAAAACGGACTGCCTGTACCGGAGAGGTTAAAATATGGCCATTTTAGAGGAACTCAGAGAAAAAATCCTTCTGTTTGACGGGGGAACCGGCAGTCTTTTGCAGGAGGCCGGACTTAAACCGGGGGAATTACCGGAGACATGGAACATCAGTCATCCCGATATTGTGGTAAAGCTGCACAGCGATTATCTGGAAGCCGGCTGTGATATTATAAAGACAAATACGTTTGGTGCGAACCGATTCAAATACAACAGCGGTACACAGTACAGCCTGAAGGAAATCGTAACGGCAGCGATGGACAATGCCAAATGCGCGGTCAAAAAGGCAGGGCGGGGATATATCGCACTGGATATCGGGCCGACCGGAAAGCTGTTAAAGCCGATGGGACAACTGGATTTTGAGGAGGCTGTTTCAGTATTCAGGGAGGTGGCAGAAACAGGAGCGGAACAGGGCGCCGACCTGATCCTGATTGAAACAATGAGTGACACTTACGAGCTGAAAGCGGCTGTGCTGGCTGCCAAAGAGAGCAGCAGCCTGCCTGTTTTTGCAACTGTAATATTCGATGAGAAGGGGAAGATGCTGACCGGCGGTACGCCGCAGACGGCTATCGCTCTTTTGGAAGGACTTGGCGTGGACGCCGTGGGAATGAACTGCGGCCTTGGACCGGTTCAGATGAAACCTCTGGCGGCGGAATTTATCAAATACGCTTCGGTTCCTGTTATTGTAAATCCAAATGCCGGCCTTCCAAGAAGTGAAGGAGGAAGAACCGTATACGACATCGGCCCGGATGAATTTGAGCAGGCGATGGAAGAGATACTTGATATGGGCATTTCCGTTGCCGGCGGCTGCTGCGGAACCACGCCCGGGCATATCAGGCGGCTTAACCGGCTGCGGGCCGGAAGAAGACAGAAGCTGCCACAGGAGAAGCAGAGTACGGTAATTACATCCTATGCGGCGGCGGTTGAGATAGGCGATGATCCTGTAATTATCGGGGAGCGCATCAACCCGACGGGGAAATCGAAATTCAAGCAGGCGCTGCGTGATCATGATCTCGAATTTATCCTCAGGGAAGGCATCTTGCAGCAGGAACGGGGTGCCCATGTTCTGGATGTCAATGTGGGCCTTCCGGAGATTGACGAGCCGTCCATGATGGCGGAGGTAATCCGGGAGCTTCAGGGGATAACGGAGCTTCCTCTTCAGATTGACACGTCGAATACGGAGGCGATGGCCCGGGCTATGCGTGTCTACAATGGGAAACCGCTCCTTAATTCCGTTAACGGAAAGCAGGAAGTGATGGACGCCGTTTTTCCGCTGGTAAAAAGATACGGTGCAGTAGTGGTTGCCCTGACCCTGGATGAATCGGGAATCCCGGAGACAGCGGACGGCAGAATCGCCATAGCAGAAAAAATTTACAGGGAAGCGGCAAAGTACGGGATTGGAAAAAAAGATATCCTGATAGATGCCCTGTGTATGACGATCAGTTCGGATCGGCTCGGGGCGCTTACTACACTGGAGACAGTTAAAAGAGTCAGACAGGAGATGGGTGGCAGGACCATACTTGGCGTATCCAATATATCATTCGGACTGCCTGTAAGAGAAAATATCAACGCCAATTTTTTCACGCTGGCGCTCTATAACGGTTTGAATGCGGCAATCATCAACCCCGGTTCGGAGGCAATGATGTGTTCTTACCACAGCTTCCGTGCCCTGGCTGCACTCGACGAGAACTGCGGAAGTTATATCGAGGCATATAAGAATGCGGCGGCTTCATCGGCCGCCGGTTCAGGCAGCCCGGCCGGCAGTCCGGCGCCCGGCACATCCGGAAACCGGCTGGGATCTGATACGGCCGGAAGGAAAGCGGAAGCGGCGTCCGGCTCGGGAAACGGCAGGGGGAACAATCCGGCATGGGACGGGGAGGAGGAACGCCTTGCCCTCAGTGTGGAGAAGGGACTCAGGGAGCAGGCGGCACAGTCGGCAAAACAGCTTCTCGCCGAAAAAGAACCGCTGGACGTTATTAACACCTGCATGATTCCGGCCCTGGATCATGTGGGAAAAGGGTTTGAAGCGGGAACCGTCTTTCTGCCCCAGCTTCTGATGAGCGCGGAAGCAGCAAAAGCTGCTTTCGATGTAATCAAAGAGAAGATGGCGGAATCAGGCCAGGCCAGGGAGAAGAAGGGAAAAATCATCCTGGCGACTGTTAAAGGCGATATTCATGATATTGGAAAGAATATTGTCAGGGTTCTTCTGGAAAACTACAGCTATGATGTTCTGGATCTGGGAAAAGACGTTGCGCCGGAACAGATTGTCAGGGAAGCGGTCAAACAGCATGTACCGCTGGTCGGACTGAGTGCATTGATGACGACAACTGTCCCCGCTATGGAGGAAACCATTCAAAGACTGAGGCAGGAAGCTCCCTGGACAAAAATAATGGTGGGCGGAGCCGTTCTGACACCGGAATACGCAAAAACAATCGGTGCGGACGCATATTGCAGCGACGCGATGGCATCTGTTTCCTATGCGCAGAAGATAATTGGTTAAAATGTATAACAGTTCAGACAGCAAGAGCTGTTACTGAAATGTTATAAAAACTTGTATTTCTGTAAAAATACCATTGTAAAACAGCAGGTGCTGTGATATAATCACGTCATGAAATAAAATTACACGCAGAATAGGAACGGTGAAATATGGAAGAGGCAAAAAGTGTAATCGGCGTGATATGCTCCTCCTATGATTCATTTTTTGATTCCGAGAAGAAAATTGCAAATTGTATCATGGAGCGCAAACGGGAGGTCGTGGACATGACGGTTGCCGAGCTGGCCCAGGCCAGCGGCGCCAGTGACGCTTCCGTGTCACGATTTTGCCGGAGATGCGGTTTCAAGGGGTTTCATCAATTAAAGATGACTCTGGCCAGGGAGCTGTCCGAGGAATCCCAGGCATCGGTGGGAAATGACATCAGCCGCAGGGATATCGGCCAGTCACTGCAGAATATTCTGGCTAACAAGACGGAAGAAATACGGCAGACGGTGGCCATGATGGATCCCGAAAATCTGGACAGGATCCTGGATATAATACAGAAGGCCAGGATGGTACAACTTGTGGCGGTCGGAAACACGATACCGGTCGCTTTGGACGCCGCATTCAAGTTTAATCAACTGGGAATCCCGGCTGCGACTGGGACAATTTTAGAAACCCAGACGGCATATGCTTTTAATCTCGGAAAAAAGGATGTTATCATAGCAATTTCTAATTCCGGAGTGTCGAGAAGACTCATCCGGATACTTGAAGGAGCCTCCGGCAACGGGGTGACGGTTATTTCCATCACGAACAACCCGGAATCGCCGGTGGCAAAGCTTTCCGACTATCACATTACAACCGCAACAAGGGAAAAACTGCTGAGAGAAGATTTCCTGTTTTCAAGAGTTCCGGCCACTATGGTGATAGAGATTCTTTATCTTCTTTTATCTGTCAGCATCCGGGGGGCAGAGGAGAATGTCAGGAGGCATGAGACCGCCATTATGGAAGACAAGCAATTGTAGATAATTGCGGTGGGGACAATACCTTTATGAAATTATGGGAAAGTTACTGTTCACAGGTTGTATTTCGCGAGGTGTTTTCGTGCGCATTTTACACGAAAATCCCGGGTTTCACGGCGCGAAACTGCGTTTTTTTGCAGTTTCTGTGCATCGCGAAGCGTGTTATTGTTTACGGCATGCCGCTTTTTGGCATGGTGTGAACAGTAACATGGGAAATATTTAATGGTGCCTGTACTTGACAGTCAATACAACTTATACTAGAATTTAATTAAACTCAGATAAAAGAACGTAAAGTACTATTAATAAAGACAATAATAGTGAAGGAGAATAAAATATGTTATCAAAAAAATTAACAATCAATAATCCATCAGGTCTTCACTTAAGACCGGCCGGTGTTTTGTCCCAGGCCGCTATGAAATTCAAAAGCGATATTAAGATTGTATGCGGAGAAAAAGAAATTACGGCAAAGAGCGTTTTAAACGTTATGGCGGCAGGTATCAAGTGCGGTACTGAAATCAACCTGATCTGTGACGGACCGGATGAGGAAGAAGCTTTGAAGACTCTTTCCGAAGCGATCGAGAGCGGGCTTGGAGAATAAGCATTGAAAACGGTGAAACAGTTTCATATGTTACACCGCAACAGGAATTAAGCTGAACTGCCGGAGAGTATTGCCACGTAGCGATACTCTCTTTTGCGCTATAAGAAACAGAAAGGGGAATTTTACGATGAAATTCGAAGTCTATGAACACAAAACACAATATTACGAGACGGACCAGATGGGAATCATCCACCATGCCAATTATCTTCACTGGTTTGAAGAGGCGAGGATTGATATAATGGAACAGATGGGCATGGGGTATGATATGATGGAAAAACAGGGAATTATCTGCCCGGTTTTGTCAATCCGCTGTGAATACAAGAGTATGTCACGTTTTGGTGAGACAGTCCAGGTTCTGACCAGCCTGAAAGAATATAACGGGATTAAGATGGCGCTGGAATACACGGTAATTGATAAGGAAACCGCCCAGGTGCGCTGTGTTGGTGAGAGCCGTCACTGTTTCCTGAACCGGGACGGAAGCCCCGTATCCCTTAAGCGCAATTACATTGAAATGGACAAAGCATTCCGTGAATATTCGGATACACAGGGAGAGGAATCATAATTTATGGCTCTGCTGGAACTGGAGTTTTCAATTCTTTATTTTATTCAGGGGCTTCATACGCCGTTCCTGGACCGCTTTATGACAGCCGTCACTTCTCTGGGGGATAAAGGATGGTTTTTTATTGTGCTGGGCATCATTCTTTTTTGTTTTAAACGGACAAGAAAAATGGGGGCGGCTGTGCTGCTTTCACTGGCAGCGGGCGGCCTCATCGGAAATGTGGTTCTGAAAAATCTTGTGATGCGGGATCGGCCCTGCTGGATCGATGAAAGTGTCCGGCTTCTGATACAGAATCCGAAGGACTTTTCCTTTCCCTCCGGACATACCCTGGCCTCTTTTGAGACAGCGGTCAGCATCTTTTTGTATAACAGGAAATGGGGGGTGCCGGTAATCGTCCTGGCGTCGGTTATCGCACTTTCCAGATTATATCTTTTTGTGCATTTTCCGACGGATGTGTTAAGCGGAATGGCCCTTGGAATTTTTATTGGATGGTATGTTCACAGAACTATTGAAAAGTATAATTTTAGTGGTATACTGAGGCTATAAAAATTAAAGAACGCAGAGTAGGCATACAGGCGTCAAGTGTCGGATGAACAGGGAGTTGACATCCGGACGAAGGGGAAATCCCCGCGGCCTGTATCCCGCATCCCGCTGCATCGCTGATAGTATATATCTCCTGATGTGGATCGAGAGTTCTGCAGAAGGAGGTATTTTTTTATGAAGAAACTTGCAACTGTATACCGTGATTCCTGCCGGGAGCTGAAACAGGTCAGGACAATCACAACCGCGGCTATGTTCATGGCTGTTTCCGTCGTACTTGGATACTTTACAATTGAGGCCGGTCCGTATCTGAAAATCGGATTTGGAAGCGTAGTCAACCAATTTGTCTACTTCCTGTTCGGGCCTGTGGTGGGAGGCTTCTACGGCGGAGTTCTGGATTTGGTTAAATATGTGGTTAAACCTACCGGAGCATTTTTTCCGGGATTCACGTTTAACGCCATACTTGCCGGTATCATTTACGGAACATTCCTCTACCAGAGGCCTCTTACATTCAAGAGAACCCTGGCGGTTCACTTCATCGTCATCATGGTCTGCAACGTATTCCTCAACACGCTGTTTCTCAGCATGATGTCCGGTAAGGGCATACTTGCGTTGATTCCGATGCGTCTGGTAAAGAATATGATCATGTGGCCAATCGATACGGCGCTGTTCTATCTGATTGCGAAGAAGATGGAGGATGCCGGAATTGTGAAGGCAATCCGGAAATTCAGACTGCCGGGTGCGAGAGCGTAAACCGGCGGACTCCCATGTAAATATTACACTAATATTAAATCAACGATAACCTGCACGCGGAGCGTGCAGGTTGCCGCCATCAATTACAGATAATTGAGCGGAATTAAATCCGGTGATATTCTTCCGGGCTTAATTCCGCTCAGTCTTTGTAAATATTAAATAGCGTAAATTTCCAATAAATATACTTAAACATCTACATCAGCCCATATTTATCATCTATCTAACACAAATGGAAGCACTGAGCGGCCACGACAAGGTCCGCACCAGCATCCCGTCCGGCGGCCGTTCCGGCGGCGTCCTCACCTGCTTTCCCTTCTCCCGCATATTTAGTAATAATATACTGAATAAAACAAGACAAAAATCATAGAATGTGCTAATATAATAAACAGGCTTTGGGAAATACTTATCACAGGGCGTGTGACGGAACACCGTCCTGCAAAGCATTCCTGAAAAAATTGAAAGCAAAATTTATCAGGCAAGGAGATATGGCAATGAGCGAAAATTGTAACCACAACTGCAGCAGCTGCAGCGAAAATTGTGAAAGCCGTACTGCGGAGAGCTTTTTAGAACCGTTAAATCCACAGAGCACAGTCAAAAAAGTAATCGGCGTAGTAAGCGGAAAAGGCGGAGTAGGAAAATCACTGGTGACTTCCCTGATGGCATGTAAGATGAGAGCAAAAAATTACCGTACTGCGATTCTGGATGCCGATATCACGGGGCCGTCCATTCCAAAGGCATTCGGTATCCATGAGACGGTAAGGGTTTCCGACGATAATCTGATGATGCCGGGAGTGAGCGCGACAGGCATAGAGATATTGTCCGCTAATATGATTCTGGAGAATGAGACGGATCCGGTGATCTGGAGAGGCCCGATTGTGGGAGGCGTGATTAAACAATTCTGGGGAGAGGCTCTCTGGAAAGATATTGATTTCATGTTTGTGGATATGCCTCCGGGAACCGGAGATGTGCCGCTGACCGTATTCCAGTCGCTTCCGCTGGCCGGAATCATCATTGTTACTTCACCGCAGGAGCTGGTATCGATGATAGTGGCAAAAGCCGTTAACATGGCTAAAAAGATGGATATCCCGATTCTGGGTCTGGTTGAGAACATGAGCTATCTGGAATGTCCTGACTGCGGAAAGAGAATCTCCGTGTTCGGTGAGAGCCGTATCGGGGAGACCGCCAAAGAATATGGAATCCCGGTACTCGCCCAGATTCCGATTAATCCTCAGATTGCGGAACGCGTTGACCAGGGAGTGGTAGAATATATTGAGACGCCATGGCTGGATCAGGCGGCTGAGGCAGTTGAGGGATTGATTAAATAGATAACGCTGCTGAGTCCTCGTAACAGTTCATACTGTCTGAACTGTTACGAGTTTTTTGTCCCGCCGGACGCCGGCTATGGGACGGAGGACTCATTTACGCCGCTTACGCCAGTCCGCCGGCTGCCGTTTTGCCCGTTTATTTACTCAGTAGCTTTCTTAAATCTCTCAAAATAGGAAAGCTGCACTTTTTTCCACAAATCCGTGGCTTTTCCGCCCACGGGCTGTCCGTCTATCTCACTGGCAATCAGGCCCAGCCGGGAAGAACTGGATACGATGACTTCGTCGGCATTCATCATCTCTTTAACCGTAAAAGGACGTTCGTCCACGGGAACTCCCAGTTTTTTACATTGTTCAATCAGGTGCATCCTGGAGATGCCCGGAAGTATATAGTGATCGGTTGGGTGTGTGATGAACACGCCGTCCTTTAAAATGGAGATATTACAGGAGGAGCATTCCGTCACGATGTCGCCCCTGTGGAATACACATTCGTCACAGCCGGCCTCGTGGGCTTTCTGATAGCCCATGACGTTGGGAATCAGGTTCAGTGTTTTGATATTGCAGTGAAGGAATCTGGTATCTTCCTGGGTGATGAGTTTCATGGTTTTTGACGGTGCGGCCAGGGAACCCGGCTTCAGCATGATCCAGAGATTTGGTTTGGAAGGCGGCTCCGGGAAGGAGTGGATCCGGATGGCCGTTCCTCTTGTCAGCTGCCAGTAGACGAAAATCTCCGAGTCGTCCATCTCTTTCAGCAGAGATTTAAGAATTTCAGCCAGTTCTTCACGGGAATAAGGAACCTCCATCTTAAGAAGGCCCGCACTGTTGTAAAAGCGGTCCAGGTGGGCGTCCAGGGCAAAGATTTTACCGTTCCTGGCCAGTGTGGCGTCATATACACCGTCTCCAAAGTAGCAGACCCTGTCATTCATCGGGATCATCATTTCTTCCAATGGTCCGTAAGTTCCGTTGTAATAGCCTAGATATTTCATAGCAACCTCCTGTGTATTATTTTAGTAAGCTCAGTGAATTGCGAAACTGCTGATCTGAGCATACCACAGGCGGCTTATGTTTGTAAATGGTTACTGTTCATACGCGGGGCATTTGCTGCAGCATAATGGAGATTTAGTTAAGCAGGTGAGGACGCCGCCGGTACGGCCAGCGGACGGGGTGGTGGGGTGTGTATATGAGTCTTTCGTCCCGGGGGTTTTGCATCGCTGGATGGAGAAGGAGATACTGTGGTTTTGTTTTCGCAGGGCGGAGCCGGAGAGAATGATATCCGGCTGGACTGCTTCTTCGAGGGATAGCTCTAAGACAGAGGAAGGCAAAGCCCC